>Ga0209611_10004225_pt1 | contig 24646 bp, 17 predicted proteins | sample S1TSphgellanicum_3_FD_187693 | JGI IMG/M metagenome (GOLD analysis project Ga0209611, IMG submission 187693) | Host-associated microbial communities from peat moss isolated from Minnesota, USA - S1T2_Fc - Sphagnum magellanicum MG (SPAdes) (version 2) | ecosystem: Host-associated > Plants > Peat...
ATCAATGAAAAAACAGTTTAGCCAACATTTTGCCAAATTAAATATAAATCAGATATGAAAAGAAAAACTCTACAAGGATCCTTCTTTCTATATTCTTGGCTAGCTATTGGAACCTTTCTCATAAAAATATGGCAATTTGGATTTTCTTTTGGGCTCAAAATTTGGCGAATTTGGGCCTTTCTTTTGGATGAAAATTGCTTTGGCAGTTTCAGTTCTAGTTCTTTTTTAAAGGCCGATTCCTGAATCTAGGGTAGGTTAAGGTAGTTCTAGGTCCGGGTAAGGTCCTGAGTAGGTCCACTTAGGACCCCGGCTTTGGGGTCCAGTTACCCATTCCTTCACATAATATGGGAATTGGGGGGGCTGGTTCCCCACTTGGTCCTCAAACCTTACCCTAACCTAACCTTGGTTCCAAAACCTCAAAACCACTTTCAATTAGGTCCCAAGTGCCCAAAATAATAAAAAACCAACTCCGGGTAACCAACTAACCCCCGGGTACCCACACAAAACAAAAAATAAAAATAAAAATAAATTACCCCCAAAACAAAAATCACATCATTCCAATATGCACTTTCATCCAAATTAGAATTTACAAGCTATCCAAAATCATCCAATTCACACTGCATTAAAGCTGGAAATTCATCCATCCAAATTATAACTTATAGGCTATTAATGTGTTTTTTTCCCACAATTTTTTTAATTTTTAATTTTTAAAATTGGAAAAAAAAAACAATTTCTAGTGTAAATTTGACTAATTTTTCTTTTTTCATTGATATCATAATTTGTTTTGATCTTTCAGTAATTTTTAAGCATGAAAACATGCAACAAGCAACTCATGTACTTTTCCATTTTGGTTTTTTCATTGTATAATTATTCCAAAACAATTTTCTTTGGCAAAAAACCAACCACTTTCTAATATGAATTTTTTTTCCTTTTGGTTTTTTTATTGTGCAAGTATGCCAAAAACAATTTTCTTTGGCAAAAAACCAACCCCACTTTTTAATATATATATGTATTTTTATTTTATTTTTCTTCCTTTCAGTTTTTCATTGCGTAAGTATGCCAAAAGATTTTCTTTGGCAAAAACCAACCACTTTTTTAAATGAATTTTCTTTGCCTTTTGGTTTTTTCATTGTCTAAGTATGCCCACAACAATTTTCTTCAGTCAAAAACCAACCACTTTTTTTTTAATTTTTAAATATGAATATTTTTCCTTTTGGTTTTTCATTGTGTAAGTATGCCAAAAACTTTTTCTTTGGCAAAAACCCAACAACTTTCTAATATGAATTTTTTTGCCTTTCGGCTTTCCATTGTGTAAGTATGTCAAAAACATTTCAGCAAGGAAATGCCATTTTCAATTTGAATTTTGAATGAAACCCATAGACAGAGCTTTTCCATAGTATATACCAACCAAATTTTGAAACCCAACACAACCAGCTTTTACATTTTCTACTATTTTATTATATGCATGAAATATATATATATATATATATATTGGCCTTGATTTATTTATTTATTTTTCAAATTTCAATTATCAGCAAAAATTTACTGGGGCTTCATCCTATATTGATTAGAATATAACTTACAATTGGGTGATCTTCCTTCCAATGCAAAGTCTCCCCCAAAAACCCAAAAAGAAGAAGAAGAAGAAGAAGATCATGTTTCTTCAACTAAGCCTACTTTCTTTCAAATCTATTCCAATTGCCTATGTACTACAACAACCAAAAAATTTTACAATAGACAAATTATTGCTTGGGATCAAGAAAAAAACCCTAAAATTTACAACCCTAAAATTCTACAATAGACAAATTGCTTGGGATCAAGAAAAAAAACCCTAAAATTTACAACCCTAAAATTCTACAATAGACAAATTGTTGCTTGGGATCAAGAAAAAAACCCTAAAATCTACTACCCTAAAATTCTACAATAGACAAATTGCTTGGGATCAAGGAAAAAACCCTAAAATCTACAAACCTAAAATTTTACAATAGACAAATTGCTTGGGATCAAGAAAAAAAACCCTAAATTTTAGGACCCTAAAATTCTACATTTATTTTTATTTTTTTTAATTTGGCCTTGGGGGGGTCAAGAAAACAACAACTAAAAATTGTATAATATATATACAAAGTTTGCTGGGGTCAAGAAAACAATTGAAAATAATCATCAATTTTCGTTGAAGCGGAATTAGAAAATTGAGATTGTGGGTAATCTTCATGCTCTTGCGAGAACCTAGAGTTTCCATAAGAGTAAAATTTGGGTGTGATTGGTGTTGGTAATAATGATAATAATCGGTCCGAGGATTCACAATAGTTTCTTTTGTAAGACGAGGCTTCGGATCCCGGGTGCATTTCGTCATTATTTGGATGCAAGGAGGAGGCATATAGAGGCTCCGGAAAGCCTATGTAGCAGTAGTAGGACAAGGGATGTGGTAAATCTGGGTATCCGGGTGAATTGATCGAGCATTTGGGCGGATCGAAGTAGTACCCGGGTGAATCCACCGAGTATTTGGGGGGGTCCGAATACCCGGGTGAATCCGCCGAGTGTTTGGGTGGATCCGAAGAAGATCCGGGTGGGTCGGTGAAAGATATGTCAGGTTGAGGAAGCTCAAATGGGTTATCAAAGAACGACCAAGCGGACGAGGGTATATACGGAGATGAAACAAAGGAAGAGGATTCTTCATCATGGCCATGCTCAAAAATACTCGGCCGAACACAGCCTCCTCCGCCTCCATTTGCTTTGTCTTTACTCTTCTCAAGATCTTCAGCACTCGTCATTATTTTCTCTTCTCCTCCAACTTCCGGGTCCAATTTCGATGGCAAACTTGACGGATTGGGCAGCATCGGCTTGAAAACCTTAGTTTTCGAAACCGAAGACGATGAAGAAGATGATTTTATGGCGTGAAATTGTCGTGCCTTGTGCTCCTCCGAGAGCCATTCCGCAAACCTGTTTTTATTTTTCTTTTTTAATTTAATTTTTAAATTTAACTTTTTTATTTTATTTTACTTTTTTTGAATGGGAAAATTTACACAAGTTTGTATTAAAGTAAGAACAAAATTGGAGGAAAATGTTTTGGGCATTTTGACAAGGAAGATCAACCCTTTTATAGGTTTAGGGTTTAGGGTTTCAGGTAGAGTTAAGGTTAGGGTTAGGGTACCTGTGAAGTGCATCTCGGTTCATTTCACCACTGGAAATGGGCTCGAGTTCACCAGTGTCAAAGTTGCGAACGGCGACCGACTCATCAAGTAAGTCGCGGGAGAGCTTCACAAGCCTTTCAAGATTCTTTGGTGATGAATCATCAAGTGATGTTAATTTTCCTTTAAGCCCATCTGTCTACAACAACAACAAAAAAAAAGGCAAAAGAAAATGCACCCAAAAAAATAATAATAATAATTTTAGTGCAAAGAAATTCAAATGGGTGATTTTGGCTTTTGTTTATTCATTTTCCATTTTCTTTTGGTTTGGTTTCATTCAAGAATGAATAAAGGATGATGCACCTAAACCCTAACCCTAACACTGTTTTGAAGGTCTGTGTGTTGTGAGGAGTGTTGCATCTTGTTTCTGTTGTTGCTGAAATTATGAAAGATGACTAATCCCCAGGGCATGGACAAGTTGTTTTGGGGAAAGGACCATGAAGACGTTGGTGATTGGGCGGAAAGGCTCAGCATGGCTGCTGAGGTGCGAGACCTCAATGCAGACAAGTTTTTTAAGATCGCCAAGCTCAATTTGAGAGGCAAGGCCCGAGAGTGGTTCAGACGATTGCAACCGGCGCCAGCCGATTGGCTGGAGCTGAAGACACTGATCATACAGAAGTACGAGAGTGTGGATGCGGATGACATACGAGTGAAGCTCGATGCCACCAAGCAAGAACCTAGAGAGAGGGTTCAGAAATACTTTGAACGTCTCGACAAGTTGTTTCAAAGGGGGAATATACCCGATGCTAAGCAAAGGAGAAGATTTTTGGCCAAGCTGAGGCCTGAGATTCGGAAGTTGTGCGTAGTAAGGACATTCGCTGATGTTGAAGAGTTGGTAGCTGCTGCTACCGAGCTCGAGAGAGTACTGGGGGAGTTGGGAGAGACTCCCTTCGAGCCCTTGAAAGAGGAACAGGAAGAAGGGGTCGAAGAGACAATGATGGAAAAGCAGGTGACTGCTTTGAATAACACGCTGGTGAATTTTTTCAAGAGGAGTGTGCCGAACTCTATCGCGTCATCCTCTTCCACAATGTCCGGTGGGTGAGACCTCTGCAATGGAGGGGATCACATAGCCACAGCATGTCCGAGGCTAAATGAAACACGGCCGAAATGTGCCAAGTGCAATATGCCGCATAGGACGGAAAATTGTGGGATTAAGTGCTCCTTCTGCGCAGGACTAGGACACTCAGAGGACCGATGCTGGAAGAAGCTCAAGGATGGAAAGGTGCATTCTGGAGCAGCCAACTTTGTCGAAGTATTGCTAGATGACGAGCAAGCGACTCTGCAGCAACTAAACAAGTTATGCGGAGATAAAAATCTATTTTCACACACTAGGGTACCATGAAGACGAATGCCAATTGAAGTGGCACCCATGGGTGATGTACCCTCTCTTGAAATTGCAGGGGAAGGAACAGGAGCGATTCGGGAGGCAACTGTTAAATCGAAAATACTCTCACATTTTATCAAAGGGAAGATTTCCCTAAGTCCTATGGAAACCATCCTGATGATTCCAGGCGAACTGGAACATCTGGAAAGTTTAGTAAAGCTGGCTCGAAGAAGGAAGGATTCGGAAGCAAATGAGAATCAAGTGTCGATGGTATCTGTCGTTCCCACATTGAGGAAGATCTGCATCAACAAGACCCATCGAAGCAAGACTCTACATCTACTTGTGGAGATCAACAATTATATTGTTGAAGGATTGGTGGACACGGGAGCCTCCATGTCCGTTATGGCTGCTATTGTCGTAAGGGAACTAGGAATGATGCATCTGGTCACTGGATCAGAAACCTATAAGACCGTGTCGAGAGTCATCACGCAGGCTCTTGGCAGAATTGACGAAGTCCCAATCAAGGTCGGGGGAGTCCAGTGCTCCATGACGTTCATGGTGGTGGATACGAACAGCTATGATGTGTTGCTTGGATTAGACTTCCTAATAAAAATTGGGGCGATTGTGGATGTGGAATGAGGTTTAATCCAAGTGAGGCATGGACCAGGTGCCAACGTGGAAGTGTTGCCTTTGACAATGGTGAATTTATTGCAGAAGATCAACTCGGAGGTTCTGGTGCAGGAATCTGCGACTGTCTGGTAGAGTACATCCACCAGTGACAATCCTTATCTGTCTCAGAGTGTGATCGAGGACGATGCCGCGACCACATCAGATTCTGATACGGGTACTGATGGCAGTGAGCATGGAGAGTCGGTATCCGACCCATTGAAGCAGATTGTTCATGAGGATGAGTTTGGAGATAATGGCTTAGAGAAGCTAATAACATCAGAAGGGCCGCTAGGGATTCTGCAACTGACATTACAGGAGCAGGCTGATGACTTCATGGATGAAGAAATCACGGATGCAGATGATTACGCAGATTGGCTGAGGTGGGTCGCTGATGCAGAGCAAAGCAGACAAGCCAGGCGTGAAACCACGCCTGATGCTGTTGCGACGCTTGCACTGCAGTAAACCGACCCAAAGGACATTTCATCAATTCCGACGTTGTTGCAAGCTGTTCATATGAAGGATGGCGACTTTAGTTGCACCACTACCAAGCCATCGAGCTCATCCTGCCTTGACGAAATGGGCACTAGGTGGAGGGAGATCTGTCAACGAATTAGGATAGATCGCAGCTTGGATGAAGAAGGACAACAACAACTCTAGGACATTCTAGAACGATACCAGGATGTATTTGCTTTGAACAAGGGTGAGTTGGGTTACTGTACCGTGGGGGAACATGTTGTTGATACGCAAGGATTTCCGCCTTGCAGAGCATCACCTGGTAGGCTGTCCTATTGGGAAGAGGCCGAAGTGAAGAGGCAAATCAACACTTCGGTGGAATTGGGCAAGATGAGGCCCAGCAGCTCCGAGTATGCCTGTCGCGTTATTTTACTAGTAAAGAAAGATGGGAGCAGGCGTTTCTGTGGAGACTACCGGCCGCTCAACGCACAAACACGATGTGACTCATTTCTGATGCCGCTCGTGGAAGATGTCATTGATCAGCTGGGGAGTTCGGCCTGGTTTACTGCTCGAGATTTGCAGTCCGGCTTCTGGCAGATTCGAATGGCTCCAGAAGATGTAAAAAAGACTGCTTTGATCACCAAGACCAGATTGTATGACTAGACGATCATGCCATTTGGTTTAAAGAATGCGACAAGCACATTCACCAGAACTATGTCTGAGGTCTTTAAGGATTTTGGCAGCAAGTTTCTGAAGGTGTTCGTGGATGACCTCAACGTCCACAGCGGAAGTTGGGTAGAACACCTTCAGCATTTGGATATGGTTATGTGCAAACTGAGGGAAGTGAATCTCAAACTAAACCCAAAAAAATGTTGCTTTGCTACGAAGAGTATTACATTCCTGGGCCATGTTGTTAGTGAGAATGGCACCAGACCAGATCCCGGTAAGATTGAAGCAGTTCTACATTTTCCCCAGCCAAGGACGGTCACTAACATTAGATCGTTCTTAGGGTGGATAGGGTATTACCGAAAGTACATCAAGGGTTATGCGCGAATGGCAGCTCCTCTATTCGAGCTGACCAAAAAGGATGTTGATTTTCTGTGGGATGCGCAGGCTGACACACACACGGAAGAAGGAAAGCTCCTCGTTGTCCAGACTGGCACAGAGATGGAATGGCTCGGGATTAGAAGAAAGGGCAGGGCGTCAGTAGAACATCATACCTGTTGTTTTGGGATCAACCACTCTATGCAATTCAGTGACCACCATCTGTATGTGATTGACATTGTGTCTAAGGACGATCAGCCTCAGGAGGTCATTCCGTGTGAGGATGGAGAAAAAGGGAAGGATGAGACTGCGCAAAGCAGCACTATTGGGATGACTCTGCTGAGGAAAAGACCTCACTACTATGACAAGCAACAGCAACTGGAGCTGGTCTTAGTAGCTCAGCGGCTATTGGAGGTGGGTGAACATGATTTTCAATCCGAAGATCTTGATGAGGAGGAGGAGTGTGAAGCAGACTCGAGAGGCAGTGACATATGGGAAGATGTCAGCTGCTTGGAATTGCTGCAAGGAAGAGTGCTACCTGGTATTGTTGATCATCTGGAATCGAAAAGGGCGAGGAAGAGGATGCTCAATTATCACTGGTAGGGGCAGTCACTGTACTTCAAGGGACTGTTGGTGCCAAGACCAGCAGATCGCATGGGACTAGTAGTCTAGATGCATGAGGACCTAGGGCACTCTGGGGAAGAACAGATACTGGCTGAAGTGTGTAGAAGGTATTTCTGGCGCAACCGAACTTAGGATGTCAAGGCTGTAGTGAGGGTGTGCCAACATTGTCAAATGGTGAAAAGAACGGGGAGTATACGCTCTGAAGATGAAGAACTGAAGAGCATACCCATTTGTGACCTATTCCATAGAGTAGCCATGGATACTGCAGGGCCGCTGCCTGAGACCAAATCAGGCAACAAATACATCCTAGTAGTTATTAACCACTATTCAAAATGGTGTGAAGCAAGAGCTGTAGCTGACCATGGAGCCAAGACAGCAGCCAAGTTTCTGGAGGATGATGTGATCTGCAGGTACGGGGTCCCCAAATTTGTGTTGATCGACAATGGGGGAGAATGGGCAGCAGAATTTGACACCATGTGCAAAAACTACGGGATTCATCATCAACACACTGCGCTTCAATGGCCGCAGTGCAATGGTATGGTTGAACGTCTGATCAAGACGATCAAACATGGCATGATGGTATTGTCTGCAGCACCCAACAATGCCAATTGCTGGGATGAGCAACTGGCAAAGGTTATGTTTGGATACTGATGCGAAATTCAGTCCAGCACAAAGTTCTCTCCTTTCATGATTCTAATTGGGCGTACACCACGCCTTAGGGCTAACAACTATTTACACTCATTGACTGCCGAGGTTGATGACACTGCGGATGTGGAGACTACTGTAGAACAGTTCATGCAGAAGGTGAGATTGATCACCAGCATTCATGAGAATGTTCTGCTTAATGTGGGACGGGCACAGCAAAAGCAGAAAAGGGCCTATGCGACCAAAAAAGGGAAACAGGCTTTTGAAGGCCTGGTTGCTGGTGAAACGATGGTCAAGATGAAGAAGCCCGGAAACAAGAAGGCACTGACTCCCAGCTGGGAAGGTCCATACCTGTTCGTTGCGCATACTGACGGGATTGGCAATTTGGACTTCGAAGAAGGGAGCCGAGTATGCATTATTCAGGACGCTGATGGGAACCATTGGGAAAGACCATGGAAGGATCTTCAAGTGTATCACACTCCACAAGGTCTGAAGAGCTGAGGGACTCAGCTTTTTGAGGAACGGAGGGGTGACATATGTAACCGAACATGGGGTGACCGAACAAAGTTGCTATTCTGATTCTGATCCTGATTTTGTTTGCACCATCACTTGGTTGGCGGCGCATTACTTCTCATCACTAAGATAATGCATGGCGGCTGCGTTGGTTTGATCATGGAAGCTCACCACTTGAGGAGGACGGCACGGGATTATGGCAACGGAGGTGCTGGCCTTTATGGTCTAAGGCGGTGGGAATGCATGGCGGCGCCGGAATTGGCATTCATGGAGGAGGAGAGCGGCAATGGAGGTCTGGTCCTGAGAGTTTGGCAGAGGCAGAAGGTGCTAAGGAGTGGAGAAATTGTATAGAGAGGAAGTAGGAGATTTTGGGGGAGAGCAACAAAGAAGAGGTGCGAGACTTTTGGAGAATGAGCAAGAGCTTAAGAGATTGCTAGTTGCTGATTTCTTCCGCTGCGTTAGTAACTAGGGGATGCCTAGCTCCTGAATTTGGGGAGAGTCTGATTGTGAGTAAGGATCGAGATCACAGAACGAAGAAGTTTGGGAAATGCATAGGATAGACAGCTCGAGTGGTCTGCTTTTGGGGGAGAGCTCGATCGTAGACAGAATAGTTGTCAGACCATTGTTCAACGTTCTGGGAAAGTGGACGCTTGTGTTAGCGAGGACCTTTTTGTGCAATCTGAACTATGAATTTTTATCCTGGAAGTTCTGAGTAGGAATTGTGTCTGCAGAGGTTCGGGCGAGTCTATTGTGCTCCAGTGATGAATCTTTCGTTTGGATATGGATCAGTGATGTTGCTGTGCTGTTCTTTTGATGTGTGAATACCTAATGCTCGCTCTATCAGAAGCAAGCAGAGCTAGAGGGGTTTGGTTGTTGTGTGGTCCCTCTCCTTTTTTGGTGACAACAAGATGAGAACGTTGGGTTTGGGCAAAATTGATGAAGTAACAGAAAAGTCGTGACAAGCTTGCAAGAAAGAAAATTATATAGGATGAAACACTAGATGAAATCTAGTTTCATCCCAAATCTTGTGTTTTGCATTGTGTGAAGACTCATCACACAAAGACTTTTCTCATGCATTGAAAGTGTGTAAGCTCTCTTTTTGGGCTATTTATGTCAGCTTGTGAGAGTTTTAATGCGTACATTTGCCAAAAGAAGTTTGGGTTCCTTGCATTATTGTAAATTAGTTAAATGACAAAAGCTAAAGGACACAAAATAATTACAAACTTTCAAGTGTAATGGTTTAGGTCAAGAACCAAGAAAGTGTGGAGAAGAGCAACAAAGGCATTCTTGGCCTTTGTGTTTGGAAACAAAACAAAAGTGAAGACAACACCCAAGGTGTGTGTTAAGTGAGGAGAATAACATAACACAAGGCTTTGGGTTTGGAAAGGAAATGACAATAGCAAAAGCTTTGGATGGAGGCAAATTTCACTTCAAGTTTGGAAAAGAAATGAAAACAAAGATGAAAAGAGCACATCTTTGCATTAATTGAGGATACAAAGACAATGTCCACTTCCCGTTTGGAGAGGAGGTGGCAATAGAAAACCATCACAATTGCGTTAAAACTTGGAGATTTGCATCATTTGTGCCAAAGCTTGGAATTTCCATTTGGGGAAGAGATGGTAACGAATTCATATTTTGAAAAGAAACAAAAAAGGCTTATAGGACCAAAACCATCGCAATAAGGTGAGGTTTAGGTAAGTGAGTGTTTACAAATGTTAAGGTTATTTTTTTCAAAACAACAGAAAATTGATGGTACTTATGCAGTCAATGTGGGAACATCATGATGTTTTTTGGGATTGTCGATGCCATGACTTCACATTGTGGGAATCCTTCTTGCTTTTAATTTTATTTCTTTCCATTATTTTCCACAAAGTGTGTGAGTTAATGCAGTTGGTGGTTGGTTAATTTCCAGCATAATCCCTAAAGTGATTTAAACTAAAACCAAGCTTATAATTGCAATCTTTTGAAAACATGCACACCTTCAACTCTCAAATCATAGCCTTGAAACTAAAATCCCAAATGCATCTAGTGTTCTTTTGTTGCCTCTCCCAGATTTTGTGATGATTGCACACACTTTGTTTTGTTTACCATTAACCAATCCCTCCATGCTTTGGCGCCTTCACCAAGTAAGTAAGGAATGGTCTATTGTTATGGGGAAAACAACATGGAATGCACTTGAAATTATCAAAACTAACAATTTCAATTACTACGAAATGATATCCCGAAAAAGCCTCTATAGATCCTTTTTAAAAAATTGTGTAGAATTTGAAGTGCAATGTTTAAAGGGATTTTTGGCCATGTTTAATGATCAATTTCTCTTGGCTAATGAAAATGAGGTTTTAAGAAGTGAACAATTAAAGGTTTAGGGGGTTTATGGTTTTGATAATTATGGGACATGAAAAATTCCCACCAACAATTCACATTTAAAACGAAGTGTTGTTCTAGTAGTCTTTATTCATCCCATCTAAACCCAAATAAATCAACACCCTAACCTAGATCTTGGACATGGATGTTTTTTATCAAATTTGATCCAAAACCCTATCCACTTTTCTTTGGTAATTCACTTGATTGTTTTCATGTTGGTTTGGTTCATTTTTTGTTCATCCCATACAAACCCTAACCAAAGTTTCATTAAAACCACAAATGTGAATTTTGTTGATCAATTTTGGCCCAAATCATATATTACTTCTCACCATCACTTCACATATGAGTTGAAGTGTTGATCTAATAATCCTTGTTCATCTGATTTAAACCCAAATATATCAACACCTTAACAAGATTCTAAGTTAATTTTTTCCATAGTGTGGAAGGTTATGTGTGCAACATACAAAAGTGATTGTCCAAATTTTGAGTTGGAAGAGGAAACCTTGAAAAAAGGTTGCAAAAAACATTAAAGGAATTGGTTATTTTGGAATCATGAAAAAATTAATTTTCTTGTTGGACATGCCAAAAAATTGCAAGAATTTTTTCCATGGATGCCACTACTTTTTTTCTAGATGTAAACATATTTACAAGGTCAAAAATAAATATAAAAAACAAACAAAAAATGTAGGCTTAATGGGGGTAGTTTATTCAAATTGTCATCGGCACAAAAACAACCAAAATTACATGATTTTTTAATCAAAACAAGGACAAGGGCATGCTTAATTTTAAATCCAAATCATGAGATTAAAAAAAAAAAAACACAACACGTGCAAAACAAGAATCCAATAAAATTTTACTATAAAAAAGGGAATAAAACAAGGTTATGATAAGAAAACATACCCAAAATTAATGTTAAACATACTAAAGGTAATGGGGAATTATACTTCTATTTATACCTATTAAGCATTTAGCTCAAGGAAGTTTCTTAAGAAACTTTCAACCTATATGTGACCCATGTGCACGCATGTGTGAATTATGAATTAACTAAAAGTGAATTAGAAATGAACTAAAAGTTAACTAAAAATGAACTAGGATTTAACTAAAAATGAACTAAGGGTTAACTAAAATTGAAATAAGATTTAACTAAGAATTAACTAGAAGTGAACTAAAACTTAACTAAGAATTAATTAAAAGTGAACTAAGAGTGAACTAAGAATTAACTGTAAGTGAACTTGAAATGAATTAAAACTTAATTAGAAGCTAACTAAAAGTGAATTGAAACTAAATTAATAATTAAATACAAGTTCACTACAAGTCATGGATGAACATTCAAATGAATGAATTCCACTATTTTAACATTTGTGATAGACACTTTATCCAAAAGTGGTGATCGCCTACAAAACTCCCATTGTCCATTAACCTTTAAACCTTAAAATTAAACATTAATCCAAACCTTAAACCCTAGTCAAGAGCTTTTTATTCAAAACCTAACCCAAACCCTAATATAAACTCTAAAACTATAACCTAAACCCAAACCCTAATAAAAAATTTAATCCCAAACCTTAAAATTAAAACCCTAAACCTTAACCCTTAATCCAAAATCTAAACAAAAACCTTAAACCCAAACCCTAATCCAACTATAAAACTAAAACCTTAATCGAAATTCAAACCTCAAACCACAAAACAAAAACCTTAAACCCAAACCCTAATCCAACTATAAAATTAAAACCTTAATCAAAATTTGAACCTCAAACCACAAAACAAAAACCTTAAACCCAAACCCTAATCCAACTATAAAACTAAAACCTTAATCAAAATTTGAACCTCAAACCACAAAACAAAAACCTTAAACCTTAACCTTTAATCTAAAGTCCAAAAACCTACCAGGAAACCCAAATTGTAAAAGTAAATCCCTAACCCAAACCATAAAACTAAAACCATAATCCAAACATTAAATTAAAAACATAACTTCAACCCAATCCCAAAAACTAAAACCTTAATCCAAGCCTTAAAATTATAATTAGAATCCAAACTTTAAACTAAAACCTAACTTAAACCCTAAAACCCTAATCCAAACCCTAAATTTAAAAACCTAACATTAAACCAAACCTAAACCCTAAAATTAAAATTTTAATCCAAATTATAAAACTAAAATCATAATCCAAAATCTAACAATAGAACCCAAACCCTAATCCAAATTCTAAATCTAAAACCTAAACTTAAACCTTCAAACTAAAACCTTAACCCAAACCCTAATTTAAAGTCTAAAATTAAAACCCAAATTTTATAACCAAAACCCTAAATCCCTAATCCAAATCTTATTAAACCCAAGCCCTAACCCTCAATTTAAAGCATTAGTCCAAACCATACAATCTGAAAACCCTAATTTAATTCGTTGATCCAAACCCTACAATGAAATGCATAATCTAAAACCCTAATTTAATTCTTTAATATAAACCTTACAATGAAACACATAATCCAAACCCTAATTTAGTTCATTAATCAAAGTGTTATAATGAAATGCATAATCCAAAACTATAATTTAATTCTTTAATCCAAACCTTACAATGAAACACATAATCCAAAACCCCAAACTAAATATTGAAATTCAAAATTCTAATTTGAAGTTACATTGTAATGCCCATTTGTAAATCAACATGGCTTACAATGATGGGCACCATTAATGCTACCAATTTGTTAAACTACACCAATGTGAAATTAGTTCATGTTTTGAACAACCTTGGAGTTGGCCACACAATAATGAACACATCTCAAACTCCCACACCTAGGTCCATTGATTGACTTACACCCTCTTCTAATTCACTGGCATTAAACATGTGAAATGAGTTGGCCACAATAATTACACATGCAAAAACACATTTTTTTACCTATCCACATGCACAAACAATTGTTCCAAGATCTCATCATCACCTAAGGAAGATGAGCTAAAACCATCTCCTATAAAACTAGAACCATGGCTTGAAGATGAAGCCATGATCTCCAAATGGAAATACCTTTCACAAGTGAAATGAAAAGAAGTAGAATGTGGGAGGTGTTTCCACTTATATAATCCAACCTTATAAAACAAAACTTATGGGTATAAAGCAAAGGTCATGGATTAGGCTTTTGGATTAGGTTGACAACTAAAGTTTTAGATCTACATTAATTTGTATTGTGATTTTTGGTTTATGAATTATGAGTAGGGATAGGGTTAGGGTTTTGAATTATGATTTTGGACTAAGATTATGGTAACCTTTATATATACTTGGGTAAGCCTTATGTAACACCCTAAGTAACCCTTCACCTAAATAACCAAATAGATGCAAGTTACAATGGCTCAATTTCATGACAAAACGATGTTTTTTCCATGGGTACCCTTTATTCAAATGCACATGGTGATTAATATATCCTTAGATCTACTAATTGGGACTTGAATCTAAACTAACAATTTCATTATCAAAATAATTGTATGGTTAATTATTGATTAAAAAATTCATGCATTAGTAGTAATGGAATTTTGAAATTAAAAAATATGGAATGGTCGTATGACTAAAACATCATAAAATGAAAAAAATTATATTGATTCACATTCCAATATTGTTATTGGGACTCAATATATAACGTAATACAAAATGATAAACTCATATAAAGAATCATTTTTTGAAAACCTTAACTATTAAAAAGGACTTTTGAATGGTTAAAATTTAACCATATTTTCATAAGTCATATGAGTTGCAATTTTTGTTTGTTTTTCAATTTCTTTGTCCCAAAAGCATATGTTTTTGAAAGCTTTACATGGGGCATTTTTCATATGGACTTTATGAATTTTCCTTTTAGAACTTCCAAATGAAAAATGACATCAACTACATTAAATACAAGTTTTCATATAGATTTGGGAAAATTTATAGATGATTGAACATGTATTATTCAAAGATTAGAATAATAACATTTTAAAAATTAACAACCATGTCCATTTGAATCATTTAAAAAATTCTTGTATGGACTTATAAAAAATGTAATCTTTGTCAATATTGAACCATTGTACCATGCATTCACCCAACCTTCTAAATAGTAATCAATTATCCCTTAACTTAAATAAAATCTTTTGTGATTTAAAAAGATCCCTTGAGATAGCCCCTATGTAATTTTATAAATAACCTTTAAATATCCCCTAAGTACCCCCTAATTTAATAAATTTGTAAGTAGTCTTTTCAATAATCCCCTAATTAACCCCAAAATGGTAACAAAACAACCTCTAATATAGTCCTCTAAATAATCCCTAAATAGTACCTTAGGTGTACCCTAAATAACCCCTATATAACCCCATAAGTAAACCCAAAAATGGTCCCTATGTAATCTCTAGGTAGCACCAAAAGAACCCCTACATAACATTAGATAGTTTCTAGGTTTGCCGTAACTTAAGCAATCCTTAAAATGGACCTTAAATAGCCCTTTAAATGGATTCAAAATAACCCAACATAACCCTCAAAATAGTCCCCCAAGTAACCCCCTACATAGCCCTACAAGTAGTCCCTAAGTATCCCCTAATTTAGGAATACCATAGGCAACTCTAGGTAAGCCCGATACATCTCCCTAGGTAGTCCCTAAATGACGAAAATGTAGATAAATACGCAGACCATAAGTAGCTTTCGGGTAGATAGGTAGGTGACATATGCGTACTCTTAGGTAGGTACATAGCCCATAGTTAAGAAGGTGGGTGGGTATGGTAGGTGGGTAGCACATAGATAATTAGGTAAGATGAGCCTTACCTATTTCACCCCCTGGTCTGTAGCCATGAAACTTAACTGGCCCATGGTTAGAAAAGTGACCATGGTGATTAGATTTTGCAAAGTTGTCCTATGTTTTCAGGGCTGGTCCAGTCAGGAGGAAAAGTAAGGCTGCAACCCAGGATTACCTTACAGATAACTCTAGTTAGTGCCCCAGCAAACCACACACTCACTACGCTAGTACCTTGACAACAACATTTGTTCAATGTTGATAAATTATTTTATTTTGAAGATTTCCATTTGGGCAAATAATAAAATATTGCAAAATATTCTCTATTCTCTCAAGATTGTTGATTTTTTCCTTCACAAAACTTTGTTTTTTAATAAGAAAAACATGTTAGTGAAAAAATTTCAACTTTCTTGAATTTAATATAATTAGTTGTCGAAGGCTGCAAAGTGAATATGAACTATGGACACAGATGACATACCAACTATCATTACAATCCATTTGTCATGACATATCGACTATCATTTACACTCCATTGTCATTACCCATCGACTATTTGAGTCATGGCCACCCAAATATTATTACTTGCAAAGTAGTTTCCTACAAACTTAACTTAAGGTGTATTTGTCATGAAGGGTCACACACACCCCCCAAGAACCGGAAAAAAAAAAAGGGAAAAAAAAAGGGGGTAGGCCCCTTCACTCCAGGACGCGCACTTTGGTTGCATGGAAATTATATTACTAAAATTGGCTTCCACTATTTTTGGCATGTAATACTAATAGCCCTTCCTAAGAACATGAAACCCATTCAGAACATGACCACCCCACATATTACTTACTAACTGCAGACTAACTTGACCACCCATATATTACTGACTGCGGTATAACTTTTGGTGCAGTGGTCCACCCAATAACTCCATAACTGTATTTATGTTTGTTGTCCCTGAATATGTTCAGATACTCACTTTGATGGGAGGCACAGACTTTTTAGAAAGTTATAAAGTTTAGCATTTGCACTTTTAATGTTTTAAAAGTTTGCAAAATTTTCACCACACACACACACACTCAACATTCTTCAATGTTTTCATAAGATTCAATTGTTGTTTCTTTGGGCCCATTTGATCTTTGAGATTTGCTTGTGATACCATAAATTTTTTTTGTCAATGTGTTCAAACAATTATTTTTGGGGGTGTGTCAAAGGGAAAATGTTAAATAGGTCAAGGGTCTTGAACGCTGCCCATACGAAAGGAACTACCCCCGCATCATCATGACGTCATCCTTCCTCTCACCCGTGTAACAAGCTTTTCATTCATCAACATTAGTTATGCCTGTGTTACCTATTTTCTGTAATGGACCATCAACATCCCCATTTCCATGGTATTCTTCTGCCATGCATGCCATACCACCATGTCTTCCCATTGTCATGACGGACCTTTTCACTTTAGAGCATCGTTGTCGTCCTTCATCATTGTGCATGTTTTTCATTTTGTATCACACAATCTTGCAACTTCTCCCTCCATCATTTCTTTACGCACCTGCATTTATTGTCAAATGCTCTCACAATAGCTCTGGTTTTTCTTTGATGCTTTTGTCATTGATCAATTACATCGATACAACCGCTACAGGTGTTTTTACAACACCCTATCCAGGTGCATGCATTACCCAATTTGAAGGTCTTGCATTGTTTGTAGTTTGCTTGTAGAAATTACATGTTATTAACTTGGTTGTAGAAATTACAAGTAGAAGAAGTTATCTCTACTTGTTAAGCTTGGATGCATGAATTACAAGTGAAAGATCACTTTTCAATCCCTTTCTAGAACTACCAAGTGCACAATTTTGTCTGAATGTTGTATGCCTACATAGAGATGTCTTTTTCCTTCTTTATTGTTACCTTCATTTATTTGGTCAAAGTCTTTGACATCTTGCATCTCCCAAAAGCGATCCAAGTTCCCCCTTCTTGGTTAGATAGATAACAACTTTTTGATCACATGTTTCTTACAAACATTATTCTTTCATCGATTTTAACTATGTTTAATGATAATCTATGGAAGATCTAGCTCTTCTTTGTTGTCCCTAGAGTAAAAAAAGTATGCATTGTTCAACAATTTCCCTTCTAACATGTACATATTATTGAATCTTCTTGTTTCCATGTTTTTTTTTGCTTTCATGTCTTTTGTAACCTACAATTCATTTGAAACAAGGCATTCAATTAGATTACAACCATAGGCTTTCCCCTGTAACATGCATGCTCATGATTTGTCCCCACTTCGTGGTAACATTATTTTTGTGGTGCTTCTATAGATCAATTGAACCACATTGTGGAACTTACAATTCATTTCAACAAGGTATTCATTCCAAGCAACCTCAATCTATCCTTTGTAACACATTCACAAACTGTGTTTAATTTGTTATCTTGCCTAAATTGCCTTATTTTTTCAACTCAATTTTAGTTGAAACATGACTTACTAAATGATTTTAATTCCAAGTAACATGTTCATGCCTTATAAAAAGCCCCCTCTTACAATATTTTATCTTGTGAATCATTTGATGGAACTTGTTTGATGGTGTTGTAATTAGGTCCACTTTTTCAGATAATACAATTTATCTCAATTTCATGTAACATCTCATAACAAGTCTTGAAACATGTCCTTACTCATGAATTGTTCTTATATTTTGTTAGTTAGGGTATGTAACTTGTTTTGCCCTCTCTTATAACCATTCCCACTTACCTTGATGTGGTCACTCCAATTCTTTCATTTGACATTTGACAACGTTCCAATGTTGCCTTTGCAGGTCCATTCAACCACAATTTGTAACTTGCAATTCATTTCAACAAAGTACTCAAGAATATAATGTTCTAGTTTGTATGCCAATTGTGAAAGGCATGTTACCACCATGCAAGTTTCCTTCAACTTGAACACTAGATTCTTGGTAGAAGAATACCTTTTCTCTGTTTTTAATGAACCCACATTTAGAAACTTTTTACATCATTTTCATCTTTCTTATAGGTTTCTTTGGCAAGCTTTCCTGCCAAGTTATGAATGTCCAAAAAAGATTCCTTGACATGTCTCCGTTGTTCTCCATGATCTCCTTAACTCAAGATTTGTGCTTGTTCATAACTTGATATATAGAGAGGCCTGAGCAAAGGTTTTCCAAAACAAAAGATCTAGTTTCCTTTGATACATGGGCTGAGAATGCTAGCATGTAACCAGATTTGACATTACCATGGACAACAAGACCCAATTTGTTGACATGTTCAAAAGTGGCGTAAGAAACTCCAACAATTATCAGGTGAAGGTAAAATCTCTTTAAAATGAATGAACAACACCCTTTTTTCTGTGAATCTCTTCATTTTTTATGCCCTTGGTTAGCAATATCATTACCTTTGTTTTTCCTCTTTGTTTTCTTGGAGGCCATATTGGGTTGAAGATTATTTGTTGGTCCATATTCACAGTGATACATGTGTAGAATTCAATGCCATCACACACATTGGTGGATGCATACAAACCTTAATAGTTAAACTAAAATGTATTATAACATGTCACATTAATCTAAACATGGGCATGCAATATTATATGCTAGAAATAAATGGTTTGATAAAGCTTAATTGACATTCCCACTTTATAATATGTTAATTATGTTCTATAACTACATTGTAACAAGTGTAATGCTTTCACATAATTTTAATGAACAACGACAATTAAGATTAACTAATGCCTTAATTGTTACATGATGGTTTTATGTATGTTTTTAAAATAAAATGTACAATCATGTTACATGTTATGACCACTAACTTTAAGTTGGTTTACCACATGCTTCTAAAGTAGCTATTCCATTGTGTATTTTTTAAGGTATTCATTGATTCGGTTGTCTTTTTGGAGGAATTTGCATTGCATATCCCCTTTCAATTCTTCCCCAGCCAAGAAATCATGGACTTTATCCCATGGAATATAAGCCACATAAACCTTTTTGTGAATGCATGTGCCATTGACACCATGTTGTGGGGTTACACGGTACTCATTCCACTAACAAATGTCATTATAATTAAAAGGACCTTGAGGTGGTTGTTGAAACGTCCCATCATTACTTCCAAAGTTTTTTTACGTTGATCCATGTACACCTTCCCATAAATTGAAGTTTTAATAACATTAATGCCACCTTTTTCACTTGCCCTCTTCTCCATAATATTTTTCTTGCATTTCCTATTACAAAAAGCCTACACAAGTTAGGAGACACTATCAGATGTTACATCAAATTGGGTTTACCATATTATCAAGGTGAAAGGGATTAATTACCACAACATCAAACAAGTTTCCCCAGACAACTAAAAGTTACATTACAAGATGGGATTGACATTATCTAATTATCCATGTTACACCTAAGATTCTGTACACAAATTATGGGCATGTTACATAGGATAAAGTGAGTACCTTGTTGAGATGAGTTGCAAGTTACAAACTATGGCTTAGTGGACTTGTAGGGACAACATTGGAATGTTGTCAAATGTCAAATGAAAAAATTGGGGTGACCACATCAAGGCAAGTGTGAATGGTTATGTGAAAGGGCAAAGTAAGTTACATACCCTAATTAACAAAGTATAAGAACAATTCATGAGTAAAGACATGTTCCAAAACATGTTATGAAATGTTACATGAAATTGGGATCATAACATTATTTGAACAAGTGGACCTAGTTATAACACCATAAAACAAGTTCCATCAAATGACTCACGACATAGAATATTGTAAAATGGGGTTTGTTACAAGGCATGAACATGTTACTTGGAATTAAAATCATTTAGTAAGTCATGTTTCAACTAAAATTGAATTGATAGAATAAGGCACTTTAGGCAAGACAACAAATTAAACACAGTTTGTGAATGTGTTACAAAGGATAAATTGAGGTTGCTTGGAATGAGTACCTTGTTGAAATGAACTTTAGGTTGCGCAATGTGGTTTGATTGATTTGTAGAGGCACCACAAAGACATTGCCAACACAAAGTGGGGATAATTCGTGGGCATGCATATTATAGGGGAAAACCTATGATTGCAATCTGATTGAATGCCTTGTTTCAAATGAGTTATAGGTTACAAAGGACATGAAAATGAAAAAAAACATGGAAACATGAAGATTTAATAGTATGTACATGTTACAAGGGAAATTATTGAACAATGCATACCTTTTCAATTATAGGGATCACAAAGAAGAGCTATATCTTTTATAGAATGTCATTGAATGTAGTTGAAATCAATGAAAGAATAACAATTGTAGGAAACATATGATCAAGGAGTTGTTATCTATCTAATCAAGAAGGGGGAACTTGAATCGCTTTGGGAGATGCAAGATGTTGAAAACTTTGACCAAACTAATGAAGGTAACAATGAAGAAAAAAAGAAACATGTCCACACATGCACACAACATTTAGACAAAACTATGCGCTTAGCAGCTTTGAAAAGGGACTGAAAAGCTATCTTCCACTTGTAATTCATGCATCCAAGCATGCCAAACAAAGATAACTTCTTCTACATGTAATTTTTATAACCAAACTAATAACATGTAATTTCAACAAACAAACTACAAGCAATGTAGGACCTCTGAATTGGGTAATGCACACATTTGGATAAGGTGTTGTAAAAGCACTTGTAGTAGTTATATTGATGCAATTGATCAACAACGAAGGCACTAAAAAAAACCAGAGTTGTTGTGGAAGCATTCGACAATGGGCGTAGGCGCATAGAGAAATGATGGAAGGAGACATTGTAGGATTGTGTGATACAAAGCGCACAACATGCACAATGACAAAGGATCACGATGATGCCCTAAAGCAAAAAGGTATGTCGTCATGATGGTGAGAGGACATGGTGGTATGGCATGCATGGCACAAGATTACCATGGGGATAGGGATGTCAATGATCCATTACACAAAATAGGTAATGTAGGCAAAATTGATGTCAATGAATAGAAGGCTTGTTACGCGGGGAGGGAAATGGAGGGCTTGAAGGCTACACAGGCAAGGGGAAGGATAATGTCATGGTGATGTGGGGTAGTTCTTTCATACCAGTAACATTCAAGACCCTTGGCATGTTTAACATTTTTTCATGTCAAAGCATTTCAACATTTTACTTTTTTGTCTTTTGCCTACAATTTTTAGACAATTTTAATGCAAATAAGTAAATTAGTGAAAAAGATGTGGTTTTGAAATCAAGAAGGAAGGAGGTTTCAAATGGATGCAAAAAATATCAAATGTCATTTTCAACAATGAAAGAAGCATGAATCTATGGTTTTTATAGTTGAATTTTTTATCTATCAAAATTTTGACATTATTGGTTGAAAAATTGAAATTGAAAGAATTTTTTCTTTGGTGGGAATACTTATTAATTTTAGGAAATGTCATTTGTAATTGAATAATTGTGATAAATTAATTTTTATGAATAAAAATTAGCCCATTGATCTTAGGATTGGTTGTAAACTCTTTTCTAATTTAGTGAAGCTAATTGAAGCTGATGTCGAATTAGAAAAGTTAAAAGAATTTGAAATCAATTTTAAGAATATGATTTATTATTTAAAAAAAGTGTAACGTTTTAATCATTATTTAGACAAGTTTTTTTTAAAAAACATTTAATTGAAAATTTAAAATTTTAAATATAAAGTTGAAATCTGAATTGTGAAAATCAGATATGAAAATTGACTATTATCACATTTGTGAGAACTTTTGTATCTGAAAAAAATTTGATTAAATTTTTTAAAAAAAGATTCCCTGGTCAGTAATTATAAGTCTAAAAATATGTAGTTTTTAAAAGACCAAATCAATTTTCTCAAGAGTTGAGAAAAATTGGAACCAATGGTTCTCATTTTTTTTAAAATTAAAAAAACATCGCCCAACACTCATCATGATTTATAATCCATAACCTTCAATGTTTGTTAGCAATGTAATAGTTAACACAAGGTACCAACCAACCAATGTTGGCCGATTATTGAATTTTGATGGTTATTAATTAATAACCAGCAAGTAGGTTCTTGATTTTTTAATAATCACCTGGCATTAAAATTTCAAAATCTAATAGCCTACCTAAAATCCAGTAGAATTTGTCTCTACATGTATGCTCTGTGCCACACAAGAGAGATAAAAGCAATCCTAATTATCATCCAGGTAGGTTATCAATTTTTAAATATTAATTTAAATAAATTAAAGGAAAATTAACATTATTTTATTTTATTTTAAAAACCTTATATTCCAGTGTATAACTGAGAGGTTAACTAAGTGGTTACACCTATTATTAACTGATCATTTTGATAACATGCTTGACACACAATTTTTTTGATATTGATATTGATAACCTGTGTGATCCTGAAAGAACTTCGAAAAGAAACCTACCTTGTCAATTATTTTTTAAAAAAAGAAATAACTGGCCAACACGGGTATCAACATCAGCTTTTCATTCGGCCCGATGACACTGTAATTCTCAGGTTCCTTGATGAAAATGTCATAGGCCACCCTCTTCATGGATGAAAAGAGAGCATCTCGGTTCTCATAACAGTCGGTTATGCTTGGCTGGTAACCTGCAGGAGACCACTGGTTACCAGAGATATGACCTAGGAGTGAGTACTCACACCTTGGCTATTTCTGGTAACTGGGTTTGTCTGGCAGCCCTAGTCTGGTTGTGATCCCTAACTGTCAGGATATTTGCATGTGTAGTTGGTGTCTCATTTCTCTTGGCAACCTAAATTTTCAATTTTTTATTTAAAAAGAGCAAAATTATAAGAAAAGAAGAAGAAAAATGAGAATTTTTAATAAGAGAACTTGAAAAAATAATAATTTAAGGGATAATTTAAGGTTTAGCCTAGAGGGGATTTTTTTTTAGATGCAACTAAAAATCAAAAATAAAAATAAAAAAATCCTATCCCACACTTAAACTCCAATAATAAGTGTTTTTTCTTTCTTTTTTTTTTCCTTCAATTTTGTAATGTAGCCTACTAAACCAAGTAGGGGTGATAAATCAAAAAAAAATTAGCCAAATTAAGTATAAATCAGACATGAAAAGAAAAACTTCTACAAGGATCCTTCTTTCTATATTCTTGGCTAGCTATTGGAACCTTTCTCATAAAAATATGGCAATTTGGATTTTCTTTTGGCTCGAAATTTGGCGAATTTGGGCCTTTCTTTTGGATGAAAAATGCTTTGGCAGTTTCAGTTCTAGTTCTTTTTTAAGGCCGATTCCAGATTCTAGGGTAGGTTAAGGTAGTTCTAGGTCCGGGTAAGGTCCTGAGTAGGTCCACTTAGGACCCCAGCTTTGGGTCCAGTTACCCATTCCTTCAGATAATATCGGAATGGGGGGGCTGGTTCCCCATATGGTCCTCAAACCTTACCCTAACCTAACCTTGGTTCCAAAACCTCAAGCCAGTTTCAATTAGGTTCCGAGTGCCCAAAGTTTAAAAAACCACCTCCAGGTAACCAACTAAGCCCCCGGGTACCCACACAAAAAAATAAAAATTAAAAAATTAAAAAATTAAAAAAAAATCCCCAAAACAAAAATCACTTCATTCCAATAAGCACTTTCATCCAAATTAGAGTTTACAAGCTATCCAAAATCATCCAATTCACACTACATTAAAGCTCGAAATTCATCCATCCAAATTATAACTTATAGGCTATTAATGTGTGTTTTTTCCCACAAATTTTTTTATTTTTTAATTTTTAAAATTGGAAAAAACATTATTTATAGTGTAAATTTGACTAAATTTTCTTTTTTCATTGATATCATAATTTAGGGGGAAAAAAATCCTAATATGAAACACAAGAAGTTGTAGTTATGGGTTTCTTGCTGATCTTGTTTTGATCTTCAGTAATTTTTAAGCATGAAACCATGCAACAAGCAACTCATGTACTTTTCCATTTTGGTTTTTTCATTGTATAATTATGCCAAAACAATTTTCTTTGGCAAAAAACCAACCACTTTCTAATATGAATTTTTTTTCCTTTTGGTTTTTTATTGTGCAAGTATGCCAAAAACAATTTTCTGTGGCAAAAAACCAACCACTTTCTAATATGAATTTTTTTTCCTTTTGGTTTTTTCTTGTGCAAGTATGGC
>Ga0209611_10004226_pt1 | contig 24644 bp, 27 predicted proteins | sample S1TSphgellanicum_3_FD_187693 | JGI IMG/M metagenome (GOLD analysis project Ga0209611, IMG submission 187693) | Host-associated microbial communities from peat moss isolated from Minnesota, USA - S1T2_Fc - Sphagnum magellanicum MG (SPAdes) (version 2) | ecosystem: Host-associated > Plants > Peat...
GGGCCAGCACGGGCGGGGGGAAGCTCGACGGGTGCATTATGCACCAGGTTCACACTAGTCTATTTGATGGTCACATTGCGTGGAGGATTGATTCCTTTCACTTGCTTTTGTTTCATGCATATTAAATATTCAATTACTTTTGCTATGATATCCTTATCCTTCAATAGAGTTTGTAACAATGTTCATGATTCCATGGGTAAAAAGGAAATGAGTGCCAATAGCTTCAAGGGATTTTGCTGCCAAGGTTTGTTACTTTCAAGGTTTTTGGAACATGAGTGGTGATGGTAGTGTTGGTGGTAACTTTGTTGCCAAGGTTTGCTAAGGTTTTTGGCATGAGCGGTGATGGTAGTGTTGGTAGCAACTTTGTTGCCAATGCTGCCATTGTTTCCTTATGCTCACTAGTTAACATCATGGAAAAAAAACAAGAGAGAAAAAGTTAGGTAAAGAAGGACAAAGACGAAAATTTTGTAGTGGGGGCACTCAAGAAAAAGGAATGAAGGGTTTGAGACTCATGTTTAGTTCCAATTTCAATAAGAAGAAGACTAGTTGTAAATCTAATTGCAATTCCATTATGATTAGTTGTAAATCTAGTTTCTAGATTTTGGGTGCTTGATGGGGCATATGAAAGTAGTCACTTTCTAGAGCAAACAAAGAGAATGATGATGACAATAACACCAACATCAACATGCAACAAAACAATGAAGGTGAAAAGACCAAGGGAAGGTGGGTTTTGTGGTTTTTTTTTTGGGTTTTGTTTTATGGTGGGTCATTTTTTTTTTTTAACGTTTTTGTCAAACCTATAGACTTTTTTATCACCAATAAATTGGTTATTACTTACAAATTAAACACAATAAAAGGTTTTTGCCACAGTCTTGGTTATTTCCATCCGTTACAAATGACATTCACATCATTGGCCCCCACTCCATTGTATCTTCTGCATATCAACATTTTCAAACAAACTTTACGTGATAAATTTATTTTATCCAACTTAAAAATGTGTGGGATGGTCCCCTTTTGGCTTGCCACTTAACTTTGACACCCCATCGCATTTTAACACACCGTCATAAAGAATTAGAGTCTTGGAGGTTCCATTAAACACCTCATCATTCAAATCATCCTTCATAAAAAATACATTACTAAAAAATGTACAACATGTTGACCTTTTCCTTAAACTAAACAATGTTTAGGTAGCCTTTGAAATTTTAACTAATTATTATGCACAACGACCATCATATCTATTATGTTGCACACCATCCCTTTCCCACTTTCATAAATTCCCTTGTTTCCTTTAATTCCTACTTTTTTTAAGTGTCTGAACATTTCTTGGGTCTAGGGTCTTTTAATGGTTTTGAAAGATTTCTTGCCCATGAATGTCGCAACCCCAACCTTGGGCTCGTGACCAAAACAAAGGGCTTGTAAGGGTGTGGGCCAAGACTAAGCTCGGGAGTCGCATTTTCATGCCCTTGGGAGTGCAAAAGAGTGTGAGGGAAAGAACCTTCACACTCTCAAGTGAACTCCCATGTTGGGAGTTCGAGTCCCGGTGGACTCCCAAATGTTTAGAGAGTGATTGCAAGAGTCAAAACCCAATGGCTCGAAAAGTTTTTCATATCATTAGAAAGTTATTGAAACGTAGATGTCTAAAATGCACTCACATGACCCATTTGGACATCTGAAACACAAGTTATGGCCAAAAGAAGGGTCGGGAGTCAAATTGGCAATTTGATTTTAGACCACAAAAATTCGGGAATCACCCCGATTTCATTGCATGCAGGTGGCATGCAACATACCATTGAAAAGCTTTCGACGAAGGCTACAACTTTGTTCTAGACCTTATTTTCATCGGAGGTTTACACAAAAAGTTATGGGGCCCCAAAGTCGTGGGAGTCTTAACTTTGGCAATTTCGGGACTCCCATTTGGGAGTCTCAGGACAAAAAGCCATTTGGATGTGGGCCTCGTGAACATGCACATAGTATATTATAAGAGGGAAGGTGGTGGCTTCCCCCAAGTTTGGGCCATGGTGAGTTTTGTGAGTCCGAGTTTGATTGTGGTTCGTCCTAACACCAAAAGTGCTCCAATTATGCACTAACCACCTTGTGTTGGTTTTGTGCATGTCCGTGTGAGTAGTTGATGCTTGTCATTCTTCCTAGTCCCATCCTGGAGCTCCAGCACACCCCTCTACCCCTCAAAGTGTTGCAAGTTAGGGAATGTGCCCCGATTCCTTGCTTTCCGCTGTCTTCAATTTGAACTCACATTTGAGTCCATTAAAAAGCTTAGGGGTGCATCAATAAACAAGCATTTCTCCCAATAACTCTTGGTGGCACTGCACTCATATTGACATCCACCATTGCCCCAGCAGCCTATTTAGGGAGTTGGGCCCTTGTAGCTTCAATAATAGTGGTTAGGTTCATATTTAACCAACATCCTTTCCTTCTTGAAGCCATAATGTGAGTCGATAACAACACCTCGAAATAACATGTAATCTTTTATAGCCCTTAGCACGAATGTGTTTTTCTCTTTTCGAACAATTCATTTGACAACAAATGGTTCATTTTTTAAATTCCATTTTGGAGCATTTGCACCATCATACCTTTTTTAGCATGTTTTTTGACAGAATACTTGAAGCCCATCATGCTTGAATTTTATCATGTTCCGGCCTTGGGGTGGGTGCTTGGCTTATAGTTCTGCCAATCTTCCCAACCTTTCAATTATCTTCCCCAATTATCTCCATAACACTTCAAATGTAGCTCGAACTACCACATCCTTCAATTGTAGGCTTCCTTCAATGTGTGTGCACACATCCCATTGACCTTACGAGCATCCATTTGTTACGTTGCACCCATCCCAAGGAGCACACATGGACCCATGATGTAGTTTGCAACATTTTTGTCGCCATTGCATGAGATGTTGATTTCCATGTGGGATGGAAACAACTACATGCGCTTCTTTTAACCACTTTCAATTCCTCCCATTGATGAGTTAACATTGAGTTCACCGAATATGGAATCCACACTTTACCTGACATTGTCATGATTGACCCAACGTGTGTAGATCTACTTCTTTGATCTTGCACAACTCAAGAATTTGCTACTTTCGATGCAATTCAAGCCAACAAAATGAGTTACTACGATTAACACCCCACTGATCAATTCCTCCTTCTAGCAATTGAAATATTTGAATGTTTACACAAATAGGCTGATGTGTTCTTACACAAGTGTGCCAATGTTATTTGGAGCCTAAAAGGGTCAAAATGCCCCCCCCCGCCCTCCCGCCCTTCCCTTTTTCTATTTTGGTTACTTTTTTTCATTAAAAAATTTCAATCATGTTACAAAAGATGCAAGCATCTTTTATCTTAAATTGGGTAGCAATGGTAGGCCTAATTACTTCCCAACTTCCACCCCTTCAAGACACACCCCCCATCACCATGGTTGACTTATTACAAGCCGTTGGTTGTTGAGATGGAGAGTTTTTGACATTTAGTTTGTACTAACTTGATGCCCTTTGAATTATCCCTTGATTTTAAGATTGATCTACATTTTCAATAGATCGTGAGTTTCTGTTCCAGAAGCATTGGAAAGAAACACATGATGTTGGCTGACACCAAAGAGAATATCTAATAAAAGAAGTCAATACTATCCACATTCAAGCTGTGCAACCAGCTTGTCACAACAAGCTTCATTTTCATTTTAGTTTACCCCTGCACAAGCAGGCATATAATACATTGAATGCACTAAAGCTACAGCAAGGAATCCAATTGAGCTTTGTGTATCCTCCTCATTTAGAATGCAGGTTCATCTGAAGTATAACCCAATGTTGGACTAACCAGTTACTTATGATGAAGTGGGACCCTGGAGCATTTCAATAATCAAATTCTTCACATCCCTGCAAATACCCAGTTCAGCCACTTACAAAAGATCATGAATTGGAAGTCACATCACAGAATGGAATTCATGTGCTCAGGTACTCAAATCAATGAACTGAAATAAACTTGCCAATCCTATATATGCATCAGCAGCAGCTTACTCAAACTCATGAATGCTGCTAAATTTTTCATTTTGACTCACATCTAGGCCCTCTCAAGTTGATAGTAGATGATGTTTCATACAAGTACACTGAGGGGATGCATCAGTGCAAAGCAGGGCCCCATAGGATCCAATACGAAGCAAGCTACAAGCAGGCTCTCAGTTCTTCTGTTCTCATGTATCTGCTTCCTTTACTTCCCCTTCATCAGTTTGACCTATCAGTTCCTGTGGATCTTGAGGCTGGACTGACACATGCAAGGTAAAATATTCAAGATTTAGTTTGTACAGTTAAGAATATAGTACTCACTTGCGGTTCTCTGCAGATCTTGGAAATGGAATACGGAGTTTTAATGGAGTTCCCTTTCGGGCAGCCTGTAGTGAAACACAGTGTACTGGAGTCAGAAAACTCTGGCAAAGAACATCATCCCGGTCAGAAATACAGGATGCATGAAAGGAGCAACTGAACAAGAAAGATTGTCTCACCCACCTCAACAGTGAAGCCTAGTCGATCCACCTGTAGAATTTTGGCATAGTCAATCTGCACCCATTTGAACATGCTCAGTGTACATACTTGTGCTTCATGCTATTACTCAAATTGCTACCAAGACACGTAATGGCAACTAGAACATTAAGGCAGTATACTCTTTAGTAACAACAGAACTTCCTGGTATTACATCTATCTTTTGTTTTTGTTATTACACTCAGCAATATTAATATCATCTGGTACTTGTTAGAGCCTGGATCAAAAACTACACAGCAATTGTTGCACACACAACTTCAAACTCTTCAATAAGGTGGTTGGTCACCTTTACTCCAACTGAGGATTCCACAATCTCCTTGGTCTGTTCTGCATGATCACGATTCATATGTTCCTGCAAACATAACCAAGTTACTTAGTGACAGGTGTTTAAAAAAATAAGTTGGCAAAACTGCTTCTATGTTATATCAGAAACCCTATCAAGTACCCAACCCATAATTTTAATTTGAGTGAATCTGAACCAAATTTGGGACATGATCTGATACTTGGGATGATGAGTTTTGAAGACTAAATAACAACAGACCATAACAGCAAATCACAGGAGGAAAACAAGAGAAACACCAAATCTGTAAGATTTGCAGAGAAATCTCCACTACAGCTTTTTAAAGGTAATGTGACAATGAGTGTGGTCAAAACCTTATGACACTCAATCACAAAGTGTCAGACCATAACCTTCATCATGAATTGCAGTGACAAGCTGCCATGACTACCCATGGACTTCATCATGTCCTGATGGTAGCTGTAAATAAGTATCTGATAGTCAGCCCAAAAATTTAGGCAAACCATTATACAAAAAATCTGTATCCTGAGTTTCTGTCACATTTCTGGAAGAAATGAGAAGATTCAGTCATGGTGTTGGTGAGCACTCAAGAGACATAGCCATCAAAAAGTCAATAGTATCCTCATTCAAGCTGCAATGGACTCGAGAGGGTAAGCTTAATTTCATTTTTGCTTGTCCCTGCACAAGCAAGCATCCAAGCCTAAGGGATAGAGAGGCCTACATAGACACTAGGCCTTTCTGCACCCTGACATATCATATAAGCACACCACTGGTGGTTAATTGGAAGCAGAACATCTGCTAAAGCTGCTGGAAAATATATCTAGGAAGAGGAGAAACACCAACTAAAGGGTGTAATAGAACAAAAATGCAGTATGAAGAATAGCAATCACCTACACCAATAAGTGGGATGTGTGTTCAACTACCACAATCTCATCAGTTCCTGGCAGCACTATAGTCCAATAGCAACCATCAACCCACATACTGAGTTCTGTAGAAATCTGTGAGTAACAGGAAGATTCAGCAGCCATGATGTTGGCTACTGCACAAACATTAAGGCAAGGTAAAATCCTGAAAGACAAGCAAAGAGGAGAAGGGAACCCCAAAAAAAGACATAAAAGAGAAAACAAAAGAAAAGAAAGGGAGAGGAAGAGGAAGAGAGAGAGATACAAACGGAAACTTTTCTAGGGTCAGTTGATTCTGAAAACAAAATGGGTTTTGATTAACTTCCTACTTTGACCCTAGAAAGCCCTTGAAATAATCAGTCTCACAATTCCAAAAACTGAAATACCAAGCATGAATCTTCATTTCTTATGCAATGTACTGATTCATTTTAATAGTAGTTTTAATTTAAAGAATCCACAAGCAAGTCAAGCTACTGCACAAGGTAGGAGCACATGTGAACTTTGGTGATTTCCAGCTGTTTTGACACTTGTCTGTACAAAGAACCTAACATGAAAATGTGCTGCATTCAAGTGATGATTGACAAATCACAAATTCTTCATAATTTTGTTGTAGTCTGCCCATGATGGTAGATGAATGGTTTACAACTGCAAAGGTTTGCCTGTGACCAAGGGTAGAATCACTGTACTGCAATGGGAGCTGTAAATGCGGCAATTGGATCAACAGTTGTAGCTTTGTACTCCTCCCAAGAAAATTCTGCCAAGTGCCAACAGATCAATATCTTCATAAGTACCAAGAACTTCTCCATACTTATGATTTAAGTCAGCCTGAATAAAATAGAGAGATGACTACCTAATAAAGTTATAGTGAGTTCAGATCTGACAACAGTAGATCAATCACAGAAGGCATACTGTTGGTTGTCCTGCAACCTGCCCTCAGTTCATCTCAACTCCATATGTAGGCTCAAAGAACTGCTTGGATCCCACAAAGTTCTATTTGAAGATTTCAACATGCACAGGAGGCTCAAAAATTGTGTCTTGAAAAGCTTCTTAACTACAAAAGAAACACCTGGTGAGATGCAGTGCCTGGAGTTAAAAACCATACCTCCAGGATTAATCCTTGAGCCTGCTCCTGCAAAAAACCTGACTTTTCTGGGAATAACACGGACCAGTCTAAAGTCACCAAAGTCCACCTTCCAACAAACAACCAAAGAAACCAATCATTTGCCTCTGAACTATCTGTTTGGCCAAAAAGAATCAAGCAAATGAATGTGTGCTGAACTGCAGTGGCTTCTATCTGCCTCAGTCTAAAAGCAGCACAATGGCTGCAACAGAAAATAGAAGGTGAAAGGCCTGACATTGTGGTTCTATGTCACCCAGATGGATGGAGTGAAAGCTCAAACATCTTTCTAAACAGACCATACAAGCATTTTGGAGGAAATTCATGCACATGCAGATGGAGCCAGAAAAGAGATTTCTACCCAGAAAGCATCTGGATACTTTTTCAAGTATGTAGCACGCACTCCTGCCCGGTTTTCATCAGATACCTGTTCAACCATTGAGCATTCTTGACCCAATTCAGTGTCTTCTTAGCATTCTACACTTCTCAGCTTTACAAGTTAAGGCAAGAGCTACTTCCAGAAGTACTTGGCAACTTGCCATGGGGAATTCCATCTTTTCATTGATAAAACCCTGCCAGCCAAAACCTCAAATGCAAGACCTCTGCAAGAACTTGATTATCCTTATCTTCCCTCAAGGACAAGGAACTCTATATCACACATGGAAGATCAATATGTGGAAGACCAACAGCAACAGAAGCTGAAATGACACATCATTACAGGTCAGGAGTCAGAACCTCCAAACAAGCTCCTTCAGATAGATACATTTGGCTATGTACAAACAGAGGGAGAAAGAAGCTCTCACTGTTTCTGCTTCCCCAATGACAGCAACAGAAGGGTCCCTTATATCCATTGCATCTCTAGCAATAAGCATGGAGCATTTGGAATTCATTTCCAAGTCCTGTAACCACACAGCTATTATCACAATATTAAATTCCATCAATAGGTCTCAATTCACGTGCAAGAAGAGGACCCAATTTCACAATCCAGGTGCAACATACAGAAGGTTGATCTAGTGAGGAAGTGGTGTCATTGTGAGACCAAACACATCCTCGTCAGTTGCAGGCATGCCTATCTACCTCCCTCTAGAAATCTGGAACGATGAAGCACATAAGTGCCAATTTTTCATTTATTACCTTTGTGTGAGGCGATAGGGAGCTGATTGCAAGGATTGGGCATCCATCATCATCTGTTGCATACAACACCAGGGATCCAAAAGGCGACCCACTGTACCTCTGCATTGTTTGATCAAAAGGTGGCCCTCTTAGGATGATGGCTTTCACTCTTCACAAAACATCAACATGCTCAATAAGAAGCTTGACGTCAACCTCCTTAAGTGGGACTGATTGTTAGCCTTTGAAACTGGTCTGATGTTGTCTTTCAATATTCAGTTACTGCAATCAGCTGTGGAACATTCTCGACTCTCAACCAATTTTTCTATAAAAAGCTTGCTGAAGAAGACTAAGAATACGCACATGAGAGATGGTAGAAAGCATAGCAGTTGAGCTGCAATCCGCGAGGGTGCGAGCTTCCTCCAAACTTGTTAACCTAGCAGCATCTTTCTGCAAATTTTAAAATTTCAGGGACAAGCTGGAAGAAGGCAAAAGAAGTTGTTGCAATAAAATCCCTCAAACCTCTCTCTCAAAGATGAAAAGCAAATGGAAGAAGGGAACTGGAGGGGGGAAAGATTGAGATTATGAGCAAGGAAGGGAGAAGAAAGAGAGAAAAGCACATACTTGATGGACCTCAATTTGATGCCAAAACTCGGTTTCTTCTGCATCATCATCATCTAATTGTTCACCTGCTGCAATTGTCTGCGTGAAGAAGAAGAGTGCAAACACCAGTCAGGCTTGACTACAAACAGAAGAAATTTAGCAAGCAGAAAACATCAAGCATGAGCATTTACGTCATGATTCACCCCCAGAATTGCTCGTGGTAGAGCAGCAATTCAAGCTTCTTCATCAAAACAAAAGACACATACCGTTTTCTATACTGTAGAAGAACCACAAACCTGTGAGGGGTTGCCAGTGGACGACGCCATAGAAATCAGCGACCGTGACATCAACCTCCTCCTGCTGCTCCTATTATCTAATCCTGATGATACTACAACAGATCCCGAGAAAGAACAGGAGCAATTCCCCAACCTGCTACTGCACACCTCCTCCTTGCACACAAAGCTGTTGGAGGCGAACAAAACCGGGAGTAGCGATGATGATGATGATGATGATGATGATGATGATGATGCAGAAGAAATAGGAGGAGGAGGATGAGGAGAAGCTCCTCGGCTGCTGGTACTGCTGGTGGTGCACAAAAGCTGTACAAAAGCTCCCGATAGCAGCGCCGTCCTGGAAGGAAAAGAAGAGGGGATTTTGGCAAATGCACACATCGCAACAGGCATTCTCATCAGAGGCTCTAGAGGCATTGCTCTCGCTCTTGATATCTACACTCCTAAGTATTTTCCTCTGCAACTTCGACGCCGAGACCAAAGTCCGTGCACGTAAACGTTTCTCTTCTTCTATTGCAAAGACGTGGCAGTGACGACAACAAACACTTCTTCACTGTTCCTCTTCCTCCTCCCCGCCAGAAACAAGAACGGAAGGAGCGAGAGCGAGAGTGCGGTTCGGGATCTTGCTTCGTCGTTCAGCTTCGTTAGGGCTACCAAGCAACGGACTAGGGTTTTCTCGTCCTCCGCGTCTTCTCCGTTCCACATAACACAGCAGAAGCAGCACAGCAGCAGCAGTGTGTGCAGGAAAGGGTGATCGATTCCTGTCAGCACGCAACAACAATTCTCTTGCTTTATTTTAAGATCTTGATATCGTCTTCCGGGAGTTGGGCAGTACAGCAAGGCCGTAACCGTTGGTGAGCAAAACCAGCAGCAGCAGCAGCAGCGATTGAAGAAGAAAAGCTTCTTGAAGGTGAAGAGAAGAAGAAGAAACATCATCTATCTTTGCAACTTTGTTTTTCGTGAAGAAAGAGGAATAGTTAGCAGATTTCTTGCTTGTTTGCATGTGTTGTTACGATGTTGGAATGATGTCCTACAATAAGTTTTGTCATAGGATCCGTTTTTTGTTTTGTTTTTCCCTTTAGAGCATGTTGTAATCTTAGCGAAGATTGTATGTATACTTCAGGTTTTTTTGGCAGAAGTGAGCGACGCACAAACAAGCCGCGTACAGACAGACGCGCACACAACGTAGAGAAGCGTCGTCAAGGCGGGGGGAGAGACAGAAGACGAACAGGCTATGGCGAGAATAAGGCCGGTGTATTGTGGCAACTTCGAGTACGATGCACGCCAGTCGGAAATCGAGCGCATGTTCACCAGCTACGGGAAGGTCGAGCGCGTTGACATGAAGACAGGCATGTGTTTTCTTTCTTCTCTGTCTCTCTCTCTCTCTGCGCTTCTTTTCTTCTCTTGTGCATGTCGTCGATGATCTTCTACTCTCTTTGTCACATCTCTTGTATGTCTTTTTGCGTTGTTTTGTGCACTGTGGCGTGCCGTTGTTCTTCTTTGTGAGGGTCAAATGGGGGCAGTGTTTGTGTGTGTGTGTGTGTGTGTACTTGTGCTTCCTATTAGTGCTGGTTGTTTTCTTGTGAGAAGAAATTCTTTCAAGAGATTTGTAAGTCGTTTGCACTATTTTGCATGGATTTGCTGGGCAGTGAATCTTTGTTGTTTCCTCCTTGTGTGGATGCTAGTGGGATTTGGGGTTTCTGTCTTCAGATCAGGATCTTGCTTGTTTGTGGCAATACAGAACCAGGAGCAAGGTGGCATATGGAATAAGATAGGCTTTTCAGATTTTTGTTTTATTGTCATAGTCTGTTGTGTGGTGTGTTTGCCCAAGACAGTGTCATAATCGTGTGACAGCAGTACAAGCAAGCAAATCAAGTCGGCAGTACAAGGAAGTTGCAAGATTTTATGTTCTGTTGTGGGAAAATTTGATGGATCAGGAGCTGGGTAGGACTTACAATTTTTTTAGGAGGTAGAGCTGCAGGTGTGCAAGCTGAAGGTGAGGCAATTTTTTTGATGGTGTCTCCTCTGGGTAGTCTTTTTGTTCTGTGTTCTCATAACATTACATGCTTTCTCTGCCCTATGTGCTGTTTTGTTCTTTGTTTGCTAGCCCCCCCCCCTTGATGGACAGAAAGGTTTCTTACTTTTTATGGAGGAGTTGTAGGCAGGAGATGAGGGTAGCATTGTGCACTTTTACTCAAGAATTGGTGTGGCAGCGCAGGCGTAAACATAAATGATGTGGCAGCAGCTCTCATGCTGTCACATTTTGCCGATGCCTCCTTTCTACATGGCTCTTCCTACCAAATACCTGGCTTCATTATCTACCACCACTTGAGAACATCAAGTGTCCAACAAAAAACCTGCAGAAGGCATCTTGCATTCTTCCTGTTATCAAATCAGACCAGCAGTCCTTATCACATGCTCAGTGTGACCATCCTCGTCATGGTGCCGATGGCATCATCCTTCACTATTGATGTCATCTTCTCATTGCGTGCGTGCAAGGCCTGATCATCTAAATTGTCATCACTGAAGAGAGCTGTCCACGAAGCTTCTGCGTCATTCATGTCAGGACCTCTTGTCTGTCAGCATGTGCGGTTCTGTAGATTTTTCTCTCGCCCCCAGACTTGAAGAAAGGCCAGCAACATCATTGGTGCAAGCTTTGGTTCATATATTGTCTCATTGTCTCAAGTGGTCACGCATCACACTGCCTTGCTAGGACATCAGTCTTGACATTCATGCCACATTCTTCCTGACATCGTCCTGACATTTTGCAGCAACACTCAACCTTTGGTCACCAGGTGTTGTATATCAAGTTTCTATTCCATTTTGGTCAAATCAATTGATTTGTTGACATGGGAATAAGATGTTTGGGTGCTTGACCCAAATTGCCAGATTCATAGTGATGTTGTTCATAGGGAGTTATGCTAATTCTGCATTTTTACAGATCCTCTGAGTCAAATACTTGGAGAAAACCCCACCTCTTGGGGTGTTTGAGTGGAAGCCATTGCCCCTATGAACTTTCCATCTTTGGAATACTTGCTTCATGGTCTGCTTACCGTTCAGTTACAATTATTTCCATTTTGGGCAGGCTTTGCATTTGTATACATGGATGATGAGCGAGATGCAGAGGATGCTATTGGTGGCCTGGACAACACAGAATTTGGGAGGCAGCGCCGTCGGCTCTGTGTTGAGTGGGCAAAGGTTTGTGCTCCTATTCTCTTGTTTGAATGCTAACCTTCCTCTCAGCTGAGTCTTCTCACAATTTCTAACTTGGTAGGAACTGGTTAATGTAGGCTAATGGTTATAGAATCATCTCTCCCAGTGTCAGAGCTGGTGCAGTTATTGGGCAGTGTTGGCAGCTTGTCATTGCTAATCATGAGTCAGTTTAGTCACCTGTGGTTTTTTTTGTCTTGTGCCCTTCATTAGCTGCCTCCAGCATTTGCCAGCTAAATCGATGCTTAATGTTGCTTTCCTCTACCAAGTTTAACAGAGCTGTTCCTTGCACATTGGAAGCAAATTTGGTTGTAATTGGGCCTCCAAATTGTTGGGAGAGGGGAGGATGGAATTGATTGGGAGTGATGGTTATTTGGTGGAGGCCATGAAAGCAACCCTGTGGGAGTGGCCATTTTGCAGCAAGGTGATGGTGCAGTACGTCGTCGGGAAGATGCCCGTAGGAGCATCACCAAACATAGGCCCACCAAGACACTGTTTGTGGTGAACTTTGATCCCATCAATACTCGTGCCCGTGACCTAGAACGTCACTTTGAGCCATATGGGAAGCTGGTTCGTGTGCACATTCGCAAGAACTTTGGTTTTGTCCAGTATGAGACACAGGATGAAGCTACGAAAGCCTTGGAGTGCACCAATATGAGGTGAGTCTCACACTCTCCAGGCTTTTGTCAGGCATTTAAACAGGCATTTCAGTCTCTTGGGCCTGTCCCCTCCTCCCTCGTGTATGCAATGTGAGATGTGCAGTTTAAGCAGAACATCCTGTGTTACCTGAGTCTCCTTCTGCATTGTCCTTTCCCTTATGCCATCTTGATTTTATGGCTGCGACTTACTCTGAAATATTTGATTTTGGTTGTACAGCAAGGTGATGGACAGGGTCATATCTGTTGAATATGCAGCTCGTGAAGATGGCGACCCACCAATCAGGGGTGGCCGAGGCTCAAGTCCAAGTCGTCATGGAGGTGGCAGAGGAGGTGGAACAAGGGGGAGCCCTGACTATGGTCGTGCACGGAGCCCTCCACGTGGTGGTGGCCGTTTCCGCAGGTAAATTGGAGGAGAACTATATTAATGAAACACTGTCAAACTGAAACCAAACAGACTATTGACTGTAGGAGCATGTGTCTTGTGCTGCATTAGGTGATCACACAAAGTGGTGTTTCTCTCTTAATTGGGTCAGTGTTTTTCTTCTGGGAAGAATGAAGAAGTGGTAGCTCTTTAGCTTTTCCCTATACTTTCATTCAGCATGTGCTGCATTGTGCTGTGTTATGGATGAGCAATAGTTGTCTGACAGTGGAATCTTATGTGCTCAACTCCTTGTGTGGGGCACCCCTCTTGAGTACCTCTGTATGCCTACTGACAACTCAGGGTTTGCTGTTGTGCAGCCGATCACCACCCCAACGCTATCGCAGCCGTTCTCCTGATTACCGGCCCTACAATGGCCGTTAGTTGCAAAGCATTTTGGAGTTGTACCTTCCCTGCTTTCTGCTGAGCACAAGGACAAGATGAGTAATTGTAGCATGTTTGCAATCTGTGAATGGAGTGCCATGATCTTTGTTTGGTAGGCATAGTGTAGAAGGGCTTTGGTGGAGCCATCTGATTAGGTCAAGACTTTATCCCTACAGACTTCTATGAACTCTTGTAGGAGTCCAAATCATCTCACTCATGACCTTAATAGTGAAGACTGGTTGGTGCTCCTTACATTTGGTGTGGAACTGGGATTGTCTAGCCAGGCTTCCTCTGTTACCTATTACTAAGGACAGTGGAGATGACTCCAGATCCATCCCCTGAAGATCTGATGTTTGTGGATACTCTCTGAAATTTATGAACTTTTGATTAAAGTGTGTGAGTTATATAAAATGCTTTTGCTATATCATTGGTTTGGTCATGATTGTATGCTTGTAAAATGAGAAACAAAAGGTAAGTTGCTTCACCAATGTGTTTGTTGATGTGTTGGGATCCCATATGTCTGTTTAGCTCATATAGTAGGTGCTTACTGTTGCGAAGTTAGTTCGGTAGCAATTCCCTCTGGGTTCAATTTGCTGCTCCATAGTTTCATGTCACAGGTGCCATGTGTTGGCATCAATGACACTCTTAGCTCTGTGTTTGTGAAGTAGGGGGGCAAGAGAAGCTCCAAAGGCTGCCTCTGACTCAGGTAAGCTTTTTACAAAGTCAGATGGTTAGATCAGTTTTGTGTTTTGCAAAGATCCCATATAATGTCTTGACAATGCACATCTGATTCTGAGATTTAAAATAGATGATGCATGTGTTGCAACTTTGCTCTTGCTGCTTGTCATGGTTCCTGGGCTCTTGCAGCTTGTCAAGCTTGCCAGGGTACCTCAAGACTACAATTTCAGAATGGAAATGATATTCTGGCCAGTGCCTGTCTTAATTGAAACAATACTGGTAAGTAGTTGTCACTTAAACATGAAAAGAAATGTGAGATGCGTTTCTGTTGCACTTTGTGCTTCTCTTATGGGTACCAAGTTGAATTGCTGTTAGAAACATTAAGTTGCACCAGTGTTTTATGCTTTTGTCTCAGCTCCAATGATGGTGATAACATGAGACAAATAGTTGTCTATTGAAATTAGCTGACATGTAAGGGAGAGGAAGATCATTGAGGATGAGAATGAGTGTGCTTTAATGAAAGCCCTAGCTGACAAGTAAAGGAGAGGAAGATCATTGAGGACGAGAATGAGTGTGCTTTAAGAAAGCCCTAGCTGACAAGTAAGGGAGAGGAAGATCATTGAGGATGAGAAGGAGTGTGCTTTAATGAAAGCCCTAGCTGACAAATATAAGAATTCACAAGTTTGTGTTGTCAACTGGAGAACAGGTTCACTGCAGGCCTTGTGTTGAATGATCAGCTAATCTCCTCACATTTGAGATGTTTTCCTAAGCTAAATTGTGAGCTTTCAGGCGATGCCAGCCAAATTTTGACACATTTTCAGATCTCTGCATCTGATTCTAGATCTGTGCCACCAAGTTGCGCAGGTTTTTGGGGCTGCCAAAGGAGGTCTAAAAAGGAGTTGTTGATCAACAGGGCAATTGCGAATCACCTATCATGTTATTAGTCATTCAAGTCTTCTGTAACTCATTTTAGTTGAAGGGGATGTGAGGAGCCGCACAATTGAATTATCTTCTTTGGTATGAGCATGCCTTTCAATAGGTCATGCTTTACAATTGTGTACTCTACTGTTTGTAAATTGCTCTCCTATCATCACTCTCTGTTGCTGTCTTCCTCTCCCCTCACCTTGCTTTTGGTCTGTGTCTGTGATTACACAGGAAAGGTATATCACACAATCTGCCTTTGGTACTCTCTCTTCTGTTTTTCTTTTTTCTGTCCTGAAATCTGTTCAATTCCTAGCTAACTTGGAAGATTGCATAGGGCCTGTAATGAAGCCTGCAATCAGTTATCACTGAGGAGCAGCAACTTGAACCCAGACAGCAGTGCCAGGAATGGCCTGGTTGACTGCGAAGAGCATGTAGTAAGAAGGTGGGGCCAGTTGAGGAGAAGGTGGACCTGTGCCACTTATGTCATATTCGTTGCTTGATGTTGGTACATAAGCCGTGGTAGCTAAGCTGAGGAGACGCTGGCCCTGAGCAAAAGAGTGGGTCACAAATGGAGCACTCAAGAGGTTGAGCTCAATCTGAGCTACAGGGGCTAGTGGAACTGTGAAAGTGATGGTGAAGTTTGTGTTGTAGAAGATTGTGGCAGGTGCTGCAGTGATGGTGCATCTCAACGAATCCTGGGCAGGTGCAAGATACGGAGGTGAAAAGGCATCTAGTCTCAGCTCTGTTGGAAATGGACCACTAAAGGTGTAGAATTGGTGGGGATTGCTCCCTGCACAAAGAATTCGACCATCCTGCCAAAAACCAGTAGCCACCATGTTTTTCTTAAGCATATAAAAGACAGCAGCTGCCTTGCCAATCTCACAAAATGCTCAGTCAGGGATGTGAGTCAGCTAAAAGAATATCCTTCAAGAAGTTTCTGTTCAGAGACTTGCAGGGTGGTTGTTATGGTCCAGCACTGACAGAATCTGAAATTTCATCATCATGTGTAGGGTGATTGGGTCAGACACTCACAGGCAGGAGATTGGCTGTAGAGTGATACATACGAGCAATGGTTGATGGTGCCAATGGCGCAAACCGCATACCTACAGCAGCATTTGAACTGTACAATACGGGGTTGAGTGCAGCATCGGTAGCATAACCCCATCCCTGTGAACCTGAATTGCAAAACATAGTTGTGCTTGAAATCCTAGGTGAGTTGCAGACACTTTTTTCAGTCCTAAGGATCTAGGCAACTCCGCTACCAATCTCAACTCCCAGGTTTCTGAAGCTGGGTAGAGTGTATATCTCATAGTAGGGATCAACTAACTATGAGTAACAGATTTTGCAGAAATCAAGCTGGATTTGAATCCACAACTACCACCAAAGTGATGGTGAGCCCTAACCAGTACCCTGTAATCTTGATGTTGAGTTCAATAAACTTCTGGAGAATTTGGAGAGGAGATGTGCAGATGCAATAAGCTCCAATTTCTTCATGAGAAATGTTTGGTAGTGTACCTGCTTGGGCGCCGTTGATGATAAGGATATCTTGGGAAGGAAGAAGGATCATGTCACCCATACACCTAGGTATTGGCATTGTCTCCATGGCCCAAGCTGGAGCAGGATCAGTCACTGTGATCCGACCACAGGAAGTAGAACAAGGTTCAGTCGTGTTTTCACTCAGGAAAGCACCATACTGAGCCCCCCCACAAACTAACACCTCCACTACTGCAAACTGGTTTGAAGCAAGCAAGGGGAGCATCACGGCTGACCCAGCTGATGGGTAGTTCCGAGGGTTTCCAGGAAGGGGAGGGAAAGTTGACACAACAGTGTCAGTCAGGTAGCTGTAAACGATGGAGTTGGTGTTTGCAAAGATGAAGAGATTTCCATCAGGCAGAAGAAAGACGTAAGGATAGAGATTGTCTTCTTCAGCGTCATTTGTTGCAGTTAGCAGTGGGAGTGAAATTTGTCCCTGTCCATTGGGGGGTATATATTCAAATGTGAAGACTGATCGCCCACCAATTATGATTTGTGTTCCATCAGGCAGCAAATGGTTTGTTGCATACCAGCGACCTGCTTGCAATACCGGTGTTGTCAATTCTACCCAGTCACAGGTCCCATTTGCAGGACAGGGAGAGAATTCCCTGCACATGATCGAGATCAAGTACAAGTAAAAAGATGCATCTATTTCTGGGTGAGAGAGAACCTCAGTCGACAATGAAAGTTTTTCATTTGGACTGAATCTGGCTGGAGTGTTTCAACACAACACAAACCACCTAAAGAGCTGCCTTTCACCTGGTGAGCTTTCCTCTTTTGAGATTTGGAAGTTGTTGATCACAATTAACTTTGTTTAGATTTCTGAAACATGGAGGATGATTGCTCTTTAAGTATTGCTCTTGAAGCAGCTGTTGTCTGAAGAGTGAAATAAAGTCAAAGGAGCTCTTGTTGTCTCAAGGGATGATGACGACTGAGTCAGGAATTGCACAAGTATTTCCATTCCACTCAATAGGATTCAAGCTTGAAGAATGTAGTGTAGCTAGAGTAGATGGGTCTGTGCATAATGATCTGGGCTTTTGGAACCCACCTGACTACTTTGAATCCATCGAAGTCTCCACCTGTCTGGACGAGAGTGCCATCAGAGCTGAACTGTCCCGAGGAGCACCATGTGTCAGTGAGGATAGTAAGGGGGCGCACTGTGTTGGTAGCTGGATCAAACAGCACTGAGTGTGCAGTGCAATCATGTTGCAGTGTGAGATCATTGGGGTCATTTCTGCATGCACCATCTGAAACATGACCACCAGCAGTGTTTTCATGTCACCAACCTGGGTGAGTACTACTGCTGCTGCTGAATTTCATCTCAAGGTTTGTGAATGCTCAATCCACATCTAAAACATCCATGAAACGTCAGGAGAGAAATCTAATTTGCTTTTCAACGAATTTGGTCATCAAATGGGACTATTACGCATAGAAACACAATGCATGATCCTGTGAGATTTTTGACCCCAAGATATCTATATATGTAATGCTATTTTTTCTTGATTGATCTACTGAATGCTTCGATTTTTCTGGGTTTGCAAGATCTTGAACTTTGGTGCAGAAGTGCAATGAAGTTTGAGATCTTGCAAACCCAGATGAGAGATTGTCTAGAGCAATAATTGTCTAGGGTAGCAGTGCAAGGATTTGAGGAATTGATAAATGGATGATAGGTGTGATTGAAGGGGTCCTGAAGAAAAATAAATCTGGGATTCATCAAGAGAGTTGTGGATTTCATGAAGTACCTACTTGCCAACGGGATTTGTGAAGCTCCAATATCTGTCCTGTCTAGCAATACAACTGTATTGAAGCGTGTGACAGCACTGTGCATTGATGCAATTCCGGCATTCTGCAACAGAATCTCCCAGGTCCCAGGTAAGCCAGTTTGGCCATACACTCCTCTCACTAAGCACATAGATGCCACAGCAACTGCTAGTAGTGTGAGTGGCACCCATGTCACCCATGCTTGCAACCAACCTGATCTCCTCAGTTGAATTGCTGACGTCGCTAATCTCATCACCTGTAACTTGCAGCTGGTGTCATCATCAGGTTCTCCTCTTCTTCTAGTCTGAACTCTTCTACAAGCTCCCAGAATCTTCTTCATCTAGTAACAAATCGGGATTCGAGAGCAGCTAGCTAGATCCCCCCAACCCCAGGTCCTGCAGAAACAAAAAGGAGTTCTACAAACTTGAACAAGGTGCTGTTTGGGGATTTCTGACCATCCTTGTAAGTTTTACTTCAGAGAATTCTTAATGTCAAGCCAGTGTTGAGATTATGCAGACTCTGCAATCAGCTGGAAACAATTCTGGAGCCAGCTCAAGAGTGCCACTTTCCTCCAGACAATTTCTTTACATCAAATGGTGAGGAGGAGGAGGAGGAGGAAGAGGAGATGATGCATGCTCGAAAGAATTGACACTATACTGGGGACTAAGTATTGTTGCACATCATGGGTGTAGAGTTTGAGAAAAAGAATACAGCAGAAAGTTTTCTTTCTGCAGCAAATTGATGGTCTTAGTGGCAACTGCTCTTCTTCAAGCTGGGAAAAAGAAGCATAATTGCAACAAAGAGATAACTGCTTAGGAGCTAGTATATAGCTCAGGATCAGGACCTCAGCAGAGATGAACTGCAATTACAGTCGTGACTCAGACAAGCTTTGCATGCTGAAGAAGCTTTGCAACAATACACCCACAACAACATCATCAAGTGGTGAGACAATTTGAGAGAGGCTGGCTGGAGCGGGGGAGGAGACAAAAGGAGAATCCACGAAGGGTCCAGAAAACAAAGAATTGCTGAGTTTCTAAATGGAGTTGTTGTTCCATGGACAGGTGCAAGTTTCAGGGAGAAAAAGCAGCTCAGAGATTACATGCCACAAAACAAACCAGAGACCAGGCCCATAACCCCACCACCACAACCACCAACACAACCATCACCAACACCACCAATTTCTGGAGCATGAGATTGAACAGCAACAGACTCGGGAACTCGGGAAATGCAATTTCTCTTTGCTGCCCACAAAGACAGCAAACAAAACCAATGAAAAGGTATACACTTTACCGGCATATATGTTTATGTATATCATATATGAATAAAAATATGTATAAGTACAGAAATGTATTATGTTTTCTTTTGTGTGTGTGTGTGTGTGTGTGGATCTATCTATCTCTACGTATATAGAGAGTGTTTTTTGGAGTTGGAATAATAATCTTCAACAAACCATTTTTATAATACTTTTCACTCATTTTTTTAGTTGGGTTTTTTTAATCTTTTTGTTGGATCATTGGTTTATTGTGGAAGATTGAAATGTCACTCTTGAACAAACCAACCAACAAACAAACAAACGACAAAGAAATTGAACATTGAGGAAACTAGTGGAATGGGTAGATGGATTTCAAGACAACAAAACTTTTTGTTTTGTTTTGTTTTTGTTTTGTTTCCAATTCTTGGTTTCAAAGTATTGGGGTGAATTCCGTGTTGATCTTTGAACCTCCCTCCTCTTCTTCTTCTTCTTCTTCTTCTTCCTCCTCCTCCTCCTCCTCCTACAACTACTCATATGTTGGACTTTCTTTAATTCCATTCATTCACTTTACTATTTGCAACTTTGCTTCTTTTCGACTTTGCTTGTTCACCAACTCATGCAAAGGAATAATATTTGGGAATGATTAGAAAATCCTCTTGTCTTCTAGTATTGCCCTACTTTTTTCCACCTTTTTGAAAAAAAAAACACATAAAAAGGCGAGTGAAGAACCACAATAGAGTTGTATTATTTGTATCATTGGAAAAAAAGGGTTTGTGGTCAAATGACTAAGGGCATGCATACACACACACACACATGCACACACACTAGAGCACACCGTGTGAATTATGAGATATGAACACTCCCAAAGGCGGCCAACAAAGAGCCTTTTCTTTTCTATTCTACCTCCATTTTTTACTTCTCTTTTTTGAAATCTTAGTTAAAAAATCTAGCCTGTTGATTGAAGTTAACTCATCGATGATGAATACGATTACAAAACCAACCATTGGATTCAAAGATTATATACAATTGAAAAACATCTTTGGTCAAGATTTTTTAGCCAAAAAATTCAAGTAGGGTATTATATTTTGATGAGATACCAAACCTAGATTTGAGTTTTATGTGAGATGGGCATGTCTTGCTCAAGGTTAAGATCCAAAGCTTCACAAGACAAATAAAAGTGCACACACAAGTAAATGAATGTACTAGACCACACTTTTTGCTTCTTTGCACCATCTCTCTCTCTCTCTCTCTCTTTTGCGGTCAAGTTGATTGGGGTTTTGGACATCAAGGGTTTTTTGATTTTGGCCCACTTACTTAGACTTGTTCAAAGATCAAAACTTGGTATCTAGGAACCAACAACAACAACAACAACGGTCCTAGACATTTTCTACTCATAGCAATTTGGTGGGGATCTTATTCATTCTTCAACAACTCTTGTGACACATTTTGACACCACTAAAAGAGTGAAGTCCGTCAACTAACAAAAGGAGCTTCCAAAAAGGTTTTGTTCATCATGTGTATCTATCTATGTAGCTGGTGGCGATATGGCGTTTCCCAATGGATATGGCCCCATATGATGATCACATAAAGGATATATCATCATAAAGGAAGCGACTTGGCCTAATGCGAGGAGGCACAAGTCATCCATCCATCATTCGTGTTGTGTGGTTATGTGAAATTTCAAAGAACCGTGGGCTCCAATTTCTTTGATCACTTCCGAATCCAAAGGCACCATTGGTCCCGGTTATCTCAAAAGCATTAAAGAACCGGAGGTTCTCATAAAGAACTGGTGATTTTCTGGCTTGTTATTTGATTTGACTTGATTTTTTTTCAATTGTTTTCAAAAAAATTTCAATTTTTTTTGAGAATTGTGATTAATTAATTATATACTAACCAAACTGGTTCTATGAATTTTTTTTGAGACCCGCAGTTATGGACACCCCCCTTGGAGCCAGCCCTGATAACCACCGGGGGTCTACTCCTGTTTCTAATAACCACCCGACACCGGTTACTCATAACCCAGGGAGAACCTGGGCGGGCTTTCCGGGACGAAATCTACCAACTGATCACAAAAGTTGACTACCCTAGTGCCTAGGCTGGTTAGGCACAAATTAATTAATTAATTTTGGAATTGTTGAAAATTATGAAAAAAGAAAACCTGTCATGCCAAAAATAGGAAAAAAAAACCCTTAAGCACACTCATTATTTAGTATAGTTCCTAATTGTAATATATATATTATGGCCAAAAGAAAATGAAAAAATATAATATAATAATAATAATAATAATATTCTTATTAAAGGTGGGTAGCAAGGGCCACACTAGAGAAAGCCATTTATGAGCTGAACTTTGGAGTTCCAGCACTTGGGATCCTTTTGAATCTTTTCAAAGGATCTTCGAAATTTCACATTCTCAAAATTGGAAGCTTTCATTCTCACTTGAAAAATTCACATTTTGGCTTGAGTTTTGTTTAAATGAGTTAGCAATCTTATTTTAACCCTTGCTTGATTTTGGTTGAATTTTTTTTGTCAAAGATTTGTGAATAATATGTAAACTTCGAATATTAACTCTTGGATTTGCAAAATCCCATTCATGAATGAGTATATAAATTGGACTAGATAAATTCTAACTAAGGTTTCCAAATAGATGTTAAACAAACCCTAATTAAAAGGGCTTACTCTCTTGTAGATTAGAAAGGAATCTTAGACACCCAAACCAAATAAAAACAAAACGCTTCTCAAGTTTGGTTGGCGTAAGTGCATGCGAGTACATATAACAAATACATATAGTAATAGTTTTGGAACTTTCACGAAGAAGGCGTTTTGGTGTGGGCCAAGTCCTTTTGAATATGTTCCACCTGGTGGAGGCACAAAACATATTCAACTCCGAAACATGCAAGTTTGAAGAAGGCAACAAAAAAACAAAACTATGGAAACCAATGACTACTACTACAATGAAGATGTTGCTTTGGGACAACTTCCATTGAATTTTCCTTTTGTTTTCTTTAGCTTTAAACCTTTCCTTTTTTGGGGTTTTGTTAGGTACTTTTTTTTAATTGGGGTTTTTTTTTATCCCTAGGTCAACATTCAAACTTCAATCCATTGGGTATACTTGGCAAAAGTCCACCTAAGGCAAAAGCTTTAAGCTTTTGCTTTGCTTTTATGGGAATCCTTTTGTTAGAGTTGAACTCTTATAAATGTGGTAAAGTCCTCATCACTTGAAAGAAAGAATAGCTTTTAAATGGGGGAAAAAAACAAAAAAACAAAAAAATCACCAAAAAACAAGAAAGAAAGCTACTACAATAATAAAATAAAATAAAATCTAAAGTTTAGTTTGCCAAATTTTCAACTCAAATCCAATTTCCATATACATTAATATTTATAGCAATGGCATTGCTCTAGATTAGTGTCAAGTGAAGCTTAAGGTCATCATGGGCGTTGCTAAAACAAGGGCCCACACGGAGGTGCTAGTTGAGAGAAAAGTTGGATTCCCGTAATAATGCTCTTGACCAAAGGCTTTACCCAACAACATAAAGACATGCCAAAAATTTCATTGAGCAAAGTTGTGGGTCCACCACTTGAAGAAGATGGTGTTTGAAGGTGATGCCAATGGAACCTTTCTTTGTTGAATTTATAAAATACAAAGGGAACCAATAGGGCAAAAATTGCTAATAAAATACCTTACAAAGATCAAATATGGTATGAAAGAGGGGGTTGGATTGGGAATGAATTTTGAAGGAAAACTTCAAATATATAATGGATAAGTTATGTAGTAGTACTAAAATAGTAGCAACAAGATGAGCTACCTTAACTTCCCACGTCAAGTCAAGTCAAGTAAGCCCTTGAACAACCAAAAGTGAAGCATGTGTGCAAAGGTGACCATAACTTTTTGTTTCAAACAAATGGTTTTAGTTTTAGTTACAACAAAAATAAATATAACTTGCAAAACGGTCCCCACTTACAACAAGAACAACAACAACAAAATATTATTGCTCTCAAATGGCAACTCGTGTCGACTTGTGAAGCCAACAAACAAACAAACAAACAAACAAACAAAGTAGCTCATCTTCAAGCAATGACAACTAAATTCATGGGAATTATATGCCTTTCGTGTATCTAGCAGAGTCATCATGGTTTTAATTGTGTTCTATCGGTATACAATGTGCATGGAGGAGGAGGAGGTGGTCGTGGTGGTGGTGATGGTGGTGCATGCATCCACCACTTTGGAAATTTGCTGACTATTTTTGTTCAGTTGTAATATTTAATTAATTAATTAATTAAATTTAATTTCCATCACCCACATCCATTTAATTGATTTTCCTTCAAAGCAAGTTTTAGTGTTTTTTTTTAATTAGGAGTTTGATATCTGATTGGGAGAGGTATATAACTCACTCCTTTCAAAGTGAAGCAATTACAACTACTTTAAAATTAGTTGATGAAATGAAAATGGGGAGGGTGAAAGAAGTGTGTATTAATTTTTAATTTAATTTAAGTGGGCACTCTTCTTAAGGACATTGGAATTTGGACTTGATGTAGAAGAAGAAGAGCTCACAAAACCATGTCAAGCAACTTTTTGTGCAACAACAATGGATGTACATTTTGAGTTGCTTTGAATATGAATCTTAAGCATACAATTATTGCTTTTTTTAAAAAAAAATTCAAAAAAAAAGAAAAATCCTACGAAGACCTTCTTTTGTCTGGTCACATGAAAAATTGGGTAAAGCTCTTTTTTTTCTTTTAATCAACAAGAAAAAAGAATTTGGTGAAAGATCATAATTATTGACTGGAACAACAGATGTAGGGGGGAGGGGGTTCCTTTGGACTTTGGATGAAAAGCTCCATTATTGTGAGGAAGGTGTTTACATCCTCCTCACCCAAGGCTAACAAGGTGGTGTGTCACATTGTGGCCTTGCCATTTACATTGAAAAGTATCTTAAGGCAAAAAGAAGAAGAATTTATTGAAACTCA
>Ga0209611_10004227_pt1 | contig 24640 bp, 22 predicted proteins | sample S1TSphgellanicum_3_FD_187693 | JGI IMG/M metagenome (GOLD analysis project Ga0209611, IMG submission 187693) | Host-associated microbial communities from peat moss isolated from Minnesota, USA - S1T2_Fc - Sphagnum magellanicum MG (SPAdes) (version 2) | ecosystem: Host-associated > Plants > Peat...
GGTGGGGGGGGGGGGGGGGGGGGGGGGGGGTAGAACTTGAAGAAATTATTAGCCGAAACTCTCGGCCGACTCCTCAAATTGAGGTAGAAGTAGGCCATGGTCATCAAATGGGGGGTATTTGGTCTCTCTAGTACCCAAAGGATTTTTTAAAAATAAAAATAAAAATAATAATGGGTGGTGCATTTGTTCGTCCCAAAGTTTTCCAAATTATTTATACGACAAAGTTTCAAGCCATGTGTAAAAATCTGAACTTTTGGTCCGTAACTAGTGTTGGCCGGTTATTGACCTTTTTATTTATTTCCATAACCGGTGGGTTGGTTATTTAAAATAAAAAAATAAAGATTGGGTGCCAATTAGGTTATCAATATCAATATCAAGTTTTTTATTCGAGTGTCAATTAAATGTCAATTAAATATCAATATTTATTGAGTAATAATTATTAATTATGCATAAGGGTAGGTTATCGAATAACCAATTGATAACTTCAGGTTATCCTTCGGGTTATTAGTTGCATGTAAAGTTTTTTTAATCTCTAATTTTATTTTAGTATTTTAAATTTTTGTGTATTTCTGTTTTATATGAACTCTTCTTCGCTCACTCAAGTTTAATTTTTGGGGTGAAATTTTAATTTAATTTAGTTTGCAATCTTGGGTAGTCAAACTAGAGATTTATTTCATTTCGAATTTTTTTCTCTCTCATTTATTTGAGTGCTAATTTGCTTTGTAAGAGAGAGCATAATGGGTGCTATTTAAGAGCATCTCCAGCAGTGCTCGGTATGTGACCCTGCAAAATATACTTTTCAGATCCAAGTTATACAGTGACAGAATTTTTCGCAACCCTAACCCAATAAAACTGAAACTGGGATAGCAAACACAGGTGGGGGGACTACTAATAGCAAACCACCTGGACCAATCATTATGATGGAAACCAATGAGAAACACTGAGCAGCAGTCAGATCATACTTATTACACTCTTTTCTCTGCAGGTGCACACCGCCGTTGTTGCGCCTTGAAACAGCCACCGCAAACTGTGCATGCAGTTATGCTGAGCCAAAACCCATTTTCCCTCAGCCAAGCTGGCATGTTTTGACTTTTCTTCATCCAATTGTACTGTGGAGGATCACATACTGAGCACCGCTGGAGATGCTCTAATAGTAATGGGATGTCTAGGTCTCTCTCTAAAGCTCATGTTTCATTCATTCCTCTTTGGTTTACCCTCATGTGTTCAATCCACACTCTCTCTCACTTTCTTCTTAGTTTTACCCATTCATTTGGTGGTGAAAGAGATCAAGTGACCACTTTGTTGTCATCCTTCTTCCACTTCTATTTGTGCATTATTGGTGACCAAAAGGGCAAGATGCAGTTGGGTATTTTTTTGAGGGTGGATGAATGAACAATTAAAAAAAGCTGAAACTTTAAAGGTAGATATTGCACATGATTGTTACAGTTCTTATTTTCTTCAAAAAGAAATTCCTTCTCCCTCCCTCCTCCCCCCTCCTTTCCCCTTTTCATTGATGTCACTAACCTCCCAATCATAATGTTAGGAAAAAAAAATCAAATCTCGATTTGTTCTTCCCCCAAAATTCTCAAGTATGTCTTCAATTTGTCAAAAAGTTGTTCCAATTGATCATGGCCAATAGGCCACATTGGAAGAAGGATGAAATTTGAATGGAAAACGGATGGAAGGGTTGAAATTTGAATGGAAAATGGATGGAAGGTTGAAAAAACTAGGAGGACGGAAAATGGGTTGGAACAATTCTAGGGTTTTAGCTCCAACCCTAAAACACCATGATGAAATAATTGATAGGTCAACTATTCATTGGTATGGGGCACCACAACATCTTTTTATTTGCAACTTGATACATAGAAACAAAAAACACACAAATAAGAAACCTTTCCTTTTATGGCACAACCCCAACACACTCATTCTTAACAAAGAAGAGGTAAAAGGAAATACAAGATTTAATTGCATTCTTCTTAATGAAAATGGAAATAAAATATGTACACAAACCCTACATAATCAATAGGAATTTGAAGCACCCAAAACAATTTGCCAAATAAAATCAAGGGTTTAATACCAAAATTTGAACTTTAAAACACTAAAATAAATTGGAAAGCTGATGATGAAGATGAAGTTTTCAAGACAATATTAGTCTTTAAAACAAAGGGGGCGTATGTTAGTGATTTTTTATTGGAAATTTTTTGCTGCTTTTTTCACTAAAAAAATTGGGATTTTTTGGGATTTTTTTTGGAAATTTGGTTTTTTTTTTTGTTCTAGTGTAAGTTTGAGTAGTTTGCTAATTTTGGAAAAAAAAATTCCAAGTTTTTTTATATCACCAGGTTGAAAAGAGACCCTAGTACATATGCATGTTTTTTTTTTCCCTCCCACACATTGTTTATTTATTATATTCTATTTTTGCAAAATCAAATTTGGCTCACAACTCCTCCTCCTCCTCCTCTAGGCTAGTCCCATTTCTTTTTTAGAAAGGAAAATGAAAAAAAACCCTAAGTGACAAACCCTTTTGTTTTGGTAAGAATTTTCACATAATTGGGGCTAAAAGAGGGGGGGGAAAAGAAAGAGAGAGAGAGAGAGGAGGGGAAAGAAAAGAAAAGAAAAGAAAAAGAGAGAGAGAGAGAGAGAGAGAGAGAGAGGAGGGGAATGAAAAAGAAAAAAAGAAAAAAAGAAAAAGATGAAAAGAAAACAGAAATGGAAAGAAAAAGCTAAGATCCGCAAAATTTGATACGGACCGTTGGATCTAAGGCCAGAAACTAAAATGGAAACAAGAAGAAAAGAAAAAAAAGAAAAAGAACGCTTTTTACTTTTCATCTGGAAAGGTAAAACCAATTGAAAGATGCCACGTATTAAATAAAAATAAAATCCCCAGCTCAACAATTAAAATAAAATACTTATTTATTAGTTTTACCGTGCGTCGGGTTCGAGAATGTTTTCGGACCGATGGATATAGTGAATCTTTGTCCGAAGGGTTAGTGTGCTTACTAAAATCAACTGGTTATTAGTTTTACCCGAAAAAGATTACCGGATGGACCGGAGAGGGCTCAGCGGCGCTAACCCTTCGGACTGAAGGTTCTTCCCATATTACACGCGGTTTAATCGTCGGATCTCCGGTCCATCCAGTAATCCCTTTAATCCATTAACTACCTGTTTTGTTTTTAACCCTCCGGTTAAGAGAACGTTTTCCGACTGAAGGAACTAGTGAATCTTTACCCGAAGGGTTAAACGTGGTTACTGTCCTTTCGGGGGAAAAGGATAACCGGATGGACCAGAGTGCTGAAAGACTGAAATTTGCCTACATGATGGTTTTTTTACCCTCCGGATAAGAGAACGTTTTCGGAGCGAAGGAATTAATTAATCTTTGTCCGAAGGGTTATTAGTTAGTGTCGTGGTTATTGTCCATTAGGGCAGACGGATTACTGGATGGACTAAAGATCCGACGTTTTAACCGTGGGGTAACACGGAAGAAAGGTTGTGTCCGAAGGGTTAGTGTCGTGTGTTATTTTCGCATTCGGGCAAACGGATTACTGGATGGACCGGAGATCCGATGTTTTAACCGTGGGGTAACACGGGAGAAAGGTTGTGTCCGAAGGGTTGGTGTCGTGGTTATTGTCCACTAGGGCAAACGGATTACTGGATGGACCGGAGATTCGACTCTTTAACCGTGGGGTAACGCCGGAGAAAGGTTCAGTCCGAAGAGTTGGCGTCGTGGCTATTGTCCTTTTTTTCTGATAAAAGGATTTACTGGTGGACCGGAGGTCTGACGATTTAACCGTGGGGTAATACGGGAAGAAGGTTCAGTGCCCAAACTGTGAGCTTTCTGTGCGTGCGTTTGTTTTTGATGCTCTGCTGCTGTCGTGTTTTGTTTTCCCCTTGACGATCGCTGTTGCCGATCTTCCTCCTCTCTTGTTGTTGTGGTGCTGTGTTGCTACTCATTTTCTTCTTCCTCTTCTCAAGCTTTTTCTTTGGGGGTTATGGTGCAGTGGTGGTGATAGAAAGAAAAAAAAAAAGCTCGTGAAGCGATCTGCTTGTTTGCGTGCGTGGTAGAGGGCGGGTGGGGAACTCCTTCATTTGTTTGTTTGATTTTGGGGAGGGTCTTAAATCTTTCGGTGCTCAAGAAGCTAGCGGGAAGACAGACAGAAACGAGATAATGGGTTCTCGGCAATTTGCAGCACTGAAGGTATGCAAAAGGACCGGAAACACAAGCTAACTTCTGGAGTTTCTGGACTCTCAGATCGTTTGTCCCTATTTGGTTTTTCTGTGGTTTTCCCAGGTGCTGTTGGGCACTGTGGAATGAGTTCTTTCTTTCTTTCTTTCTTTCTGTCTATCAGGTTGTTGTTGTTGATGTTGGTTTTTTTTTGGGTGCCTCCTGGGATTTGGGTGGAGCTGGATTGTCTTATGTGAGAGAAAACTTACTCAAACTGCTTGAAAATTGAAGTCTGAGAGATGGGTATCTGAATCTGCAGTTTTTCTACTACTTTTGTGTTGATGATGTGGTTGTTGGTTCTTGTTGAGGGGGGGGGGGGGGGGGGTGGGAAATCATCAGCAAGTTCTTCATCCTCCTGCTCTGTTTTAATTTTCTGTTTTTTTTCCTTAGCAGCAGGAAAAAAGCCCAACCATCAGATCAAGCAGCATCTCTGATTGTAGTGCATTTTCAGGAAACAGAATGTTGAAAGGCTTCATGCAGTCTCTGTTCTTCAGATCTTTGAATATTCTTGGTTGAGATTTTTAGGGTTTTAGGGCAAGTGCAGTGGTGAAGAAGAATCCTATCTTGCACAGTATTCTGGGGGCAATTCTTTTGATGGAAAAAGTGCATGCCCAAAGGCAGTTTACACTCAACATCAATCTTAGGCAAATCAATTTCTTAGATGTTGATTTCTCGGCCACCTTGGTGACACTAAATTAGTGCAACTTGATTAAGCCTGCCATGCTGTGACATGCCATGATTTTATTTTGCAGCTTGGAGGTGAGCAGTTCTATGCTTGATGGAGCACATGGTGGCATTTGGTTAGCATTTTTTTGGATTTTGCAATTATGGGCAATAAAATCACTCGTAGGCGGCCGGCAATTGATGACCGCCATACACGACCCCAAGGATTATATCCTTCCCGAGACATTGATCAACGCAAGCTGCGGCGCCTCATTCTCGATTCCAAGTTGGCTCCTTGCTATCCTGGAGGAGAGGAGCCTGCAGTTGAGCTTGAAGAATGTCCAATTTGCTTCCTGGTAAAACTCACAATTTCTTACCTTTTTTTTCCTCTTCAATATAAAATAATATTCTAGATCATAGCCACAAGCAAGATGTTCCTTCTTACACCCAACACTCTTATTAAGTGTGTTCATGATTATTATCTGTTATGACAGGTGACTGCAGAGTCTTTTCTGTTCTACACAAAACTTTGTCAGGTAGCTCTAACTGCAGTTGGTTGGGCATGACAGCATTATCCAAGTCTCAATCGCTCCAAATGTTGCACCAAAGGCATCTGCACAGGTACTGTGTTCCTACAACCACATGTCCTAAAAGCTTCATAAGTTAGCTGCAGACTCACGCTGCATTCAGTTGAGATGTAAAAAGAGACTTCTGCTTTAAATGGGTTGCTGGTTTTATATGTCCAGCTGAGGTCAAGGTTCATGGTCGATAGCAGTATTGTACAGCAGGGATGGCAGCACCAATGAGCCAACAACTCTCACCTTTTACCACAAATCTTAGTATGTCGATTGTGTTATGTACATGACAGTTGAAGCAAGTAGCATGTGAAGTGTGCTCGATTATGGGTAGCTATTGGGTAGCATGTATTGAGCCATAGTATTCTTGTGGTTTTTTTGCAGAGTGTTTTTTGCAGATGCAATCCCCAAATGTCACTCGACCAACTCAGTATCCAGAAAGCTCTCATAATCTTTTGTACTCAGTGTTGTTGGGGTGCCACCCTGTTGTTGTTTTTGAACTACTACCCGGTCATGGTCAAGCTATGTCTGGAAAATGATTACAACAGTTCAGGATGGTATGAATGCAGAGTGCTTTATCTAATTTAGAAGACAGTATATGAGAATCAGGTTATCATGACAGATTATCTCATAAGCAGCAGCAATGTGGATATGACAAACTACTGGCAGGGATGTGAGTGCATTACCGGGTTGTGCATTGCATAAGAGCCATTCACCTTAGATCTTTGTCATCTTTTGCTGATGAATTTTGGGAAGCTTTTTAGGGGAGTGTTTTTTGCTGTTGAAAAATCCAAAAGAGGTGATTCAGGTGGAGTCATAACTAACATCTTTGATCTAGAGATGTGCCACAAGATGATTCCTTAACAGGGTGGTGATAGATGCCCGTATTGCAAAATGGCAAACTATTCGGTTGAGTATCGAGGGCCAAAGAGCATGGAAGAGAAAGGCGTGGAACAAGCGGTCTGGTCTTAAATCTCTTTTCCATGTTTATTTGCTTACTCATTAGTTTCTTATCTTGATGATGTGGTTTTTTTTACTTGCTTGCATATCTGTTTGTTTACATACTTTTTCCATTGCAAACTTGACAGTGTGCAAAGCTTGTTTAGCTGTTTAGGGTTGTTCACAATTCTCAAAGCACGCTACAATTTTCTTCTTCAATCTCTTGGCATACTATCCTGTCTTGTACCCATATTATCTTTTGTTTACAAATTCAGGAAGAGCAAAAAGTAATAGAGGCAAAGATACGAATGCGGCAAAAAGAACTAGAGGAGGATGAGAAACGTGAACAATGGCATGATGATGACCAAGATGGTGATCCTCCATCCCCTCCTGCTCCAAGTCTTCCTGCCATATTCCCTCCTCCTGATTTGGAGCAGGATAGCTGGCAAGTAGTATGGGAATCCATCAGTCATCCTTCAGAGGTCAGTTCCCCTCACCCACTTGCAGTATGTTAAAGCTTGATAACTTTGTTGGCACTGTGTGGCCCCATATACCAAAAGCAGATGAGTAAGCCTGGATTTGAATCCTTCTTACCAATCCCACCCAAATCACAGCATTGAAGCACTAGGGATATAGTAATTCCAAGTTCCCAGCTTCCATCACATATGAGAGCTTTGAAAAAGCAGGATTCTTGGATGTGGTGGTGGGAGATGTGGGAAGATTTGAGTTCCCCTCTCTTATCCCAAAGAAGCTTTCTTTCTTTTCCTGCAAGAAGTGGCTCTCTTATCACTCTGCATAATGGACAGGATCTAGTATCATTGGGGCTGTCTCAGAGACCTGTTGGAAGACCAGTTCCAATAGTGGAACCAGCAGACTCATTGTGGGTACAAGGCAGTCAACAAAGCGATGTGGAGGAGGATGAAGGCAGAGCTGCTCAACAACAAGCAAGGCCTGCTTTTGTTTCAAACGTACTGCCTTCTGCCCTCAGGCATAATGCTATTGTTGAGTTCCCAACACCACAATCACCTCCAGGTGCTCAGTTAACAAGTGGAGAACCAACCTCTGAATATTCCCAGCAAAACAGGTGTGATCAACAGTTTGTTAACCCAACACTTTGCTGTTGTCTTTTTCTATTACAAAGTGTGAAGGGAAAAAAAAGCAGAGAATTGGATAATTCTGGAAAATTGACAAGTAGTGACAAAATGATGCCAGGGACGATGAATTTGACCTCGATTTGGAGGACATAATGGTCATGGAAGCTATCTGGCTTTCTATTCAGGTATTCTGCCAACTGAAAGTAAATGGAAATATGGGTCTGTTCTCAATCCCTTGCAATCCCAGTGGAAGGCTTGTGTTTAATGAGGACATTTTGTGCAGTCTACCTCTGCGTTGAACCTTCACCAAGAATTTTTACCCTGTTCTTCTATGTGCTGGTGTTTTAGGAGGAAGGGGCTCAGCACAGATATACAGATAATGAACCATGTATAGCAGCAGCAGGAGCAGCAGTGGCAGGCAGCTTGTCAACAAGGAGGACCAATTCTGGTGTTGACTCTGAAGGCAGCACAGAAGTGAGAGCAATTATGCCTTCACGACCTCCTCCTTTGCTACCATCTCTGCCACCACCATCACCACCACTGTCAGTTCTTGAAACCCAAGTGCAAGCTCCACGGAGGTGCAGCTCAGTTACTGGTGGATTAGCAGGTGCCATCGCAGCATTGGCTGAAAGGCAAGTTGCTGGGGGTGACACAACAGCTGCTGCGCAGCAATCAACTGTCAGCAGTTTGCCACCTGATCCAGCTGCTGTGGTCGTTCTAAGGAAAGAAGTTGCTGGAACAAATCAAGCCTGTGAGGTATTACTCCATGGGGAGGAGGAACTTGAGATTGCCTCCCCAAGTGAGCCACTTCAAAGGAGGCAGCACATTGGTTCATCAGCTGTCAGAAAATTAGGGCTGCAAAAGGTGAAGGATGAGAGGGAAAGAATGCTAAGGATGTCTACAGAAATAGAGATTTTGAAGTCACAGAGGGACGGGGAGAGTGCAAGCCCAATCAGGGACTCGGAGAATCCAAATACCAGTGACAGACTAGCCAATTGGGTGAGCTCAAGACAGTGGGAATACAGGGCTGCTCCATCAATGAGTAGATGGGCAGGTGATCAAAGCTTGGAGCAAGTGGAAATTGGGACAAGTTTCTCTCACAGCATTCCATCTGCATCAGACTTAGCATGGGAGGCACCAGATATTCAACCTGATAGACAAAGAAGAGATGGTGAAAGTAGTACCAGCATGGATGCAGGAGCGAAGAGTGCTGTGGTGGTGCCTGAAAGCTTTGATGAGCAAATGATGTTAGCAATGGCACTGTCCCTTGCAGAGCAAGCTAGGGTTCACCGAGATGGTGGCTCCCTCATACAACAATCAAGTAACATGCAATGGTGATTTGTGTTTTAAAAAAGTGTATTCAGTAATAATTATTTGCATCACCCCTATGCATATCCCAATCTCTATCCATATTCCAATCTCATCAGACAGCGATTAAATCCATCAATTGAACTGAGGCTTGGTACACCCATCTGGTTGCCTCTTATTTTGTGCATCTGCACCAGGACAGGCTTCAATTGGCTCTTAACCTTGCAGTATTCAAATATAGAGTGTACAGACACAATAGCAATGAGAGCAAGAAGACAATAACTGGTAAATTGCACAATGAAGGCTGTACCAGAAAAAACAGAATTGTTGGCAAATGTCTGACCACATAAACTCAAAAAGAGCATATGTTGATGAATTCATCATTTTCTCACGAAGGAATGAACATTGACCATGTCCTGACAGAACATTACCCACAAGCCAAAATTGTAATTGGGTATGCTTGCTACAGATTGCGGTATAGGGGCAATTCTACATTCCCTTAAAACTCCCTCTACTGATCTCCCATCTGCGATATCTAACAGCAATCAGTTTCTAGTCCCTTACCTCTAGTTATCTCAGGTCTTCAATATCTAGCAGTAATCAAGATCCAGTTGACTGGGAGAAGATGACTTAAACTGGCTCTACTGCTGCAGTGCTGACTTGTTTGAAAAAATAACAAGTGCAATTAGGGTTGCTGAAGAATGCACTGGAGGAGGGACTAATGACTAGTTTGAAAACTTCTAATTGAAAAAATAAGTTGCTTTTAACACCTCCTCCAGGTCAAGGCAGCCTCGCTCTGGAACCTCAGGGAAACTCAAATTAGGCATCTGTTCTTGGAAATCACTCAGTAGCTGCCCAACACAACACAAAAATGCAATCAGTTGGAAGTTTCCATCAGAATTCTCCAGATGAGAGAAAAGGATTCTACAACAGAAAGCACTACAAAATCCTATGCATATCCCTAGGCAGCCCTCAGGCATTCAGCATAGTGAACTGAGCATTGCACCTACAACCAAGATGTTCAATCTTGCAGCTGTGTCCCAAAGAAGGAAAATGTCATATGACTAGGCACATTTAGGCATGATATCTGTGATATTTGAGGACACTGCATTTAAGCTTTCTCACCAACAAAGTCCAAACTCACATTTTCAAGAATTGGTTTATTGTAGAGTTCCACAAACTTCTCCCGGAGAAGGTGGTTCATTTTCTCAACATCCCCGGCGTGTGTCCAGTATGAGTCATGTACACCTGGACCCAGTAACTGTACAAATCAGAATCAAGTAAACCCTCCTCAAGTGATTCTTCCATCCCCAGCCACTGGCTAAAACACATTGAATCTATGTAAACTTCTCGCCTGGCCAGCTAAAGGCCATTTTGTAAGTAAAAAGCAGACAAAACACTTAACTAAAACCATTCATGAAAAGAGAACAAGAATCAGATGATCATTTGATTGCAGATTACCTGCAAAAAGAAGACCTGCATCTTTACAAGCAAGAGCTGTCATCATCATGTGGGAGCTATCGAGCGAGTGGACAAAATTAGGAGGAAAAGCACTGCGCTGTCTTTGCACCAACACCTGCTCCCCCATACATAACTTTTACTTTCAAACACTCCAAAGTAAAACACAAATAAAGAACTCGTCAACCCAACAGCCAAAGGAGAAAAAGGAGCAAACTCAGGCAGTAAGTACTACATCATCAAGCCAATAAACCAGCAGAAATGGAACATAGAGAAAGATAACATACTGGTTGATCAGCATCCAGATTTCTCAAGGCCAGTACTTGCAATGATGTTTTCACCTGCAAAACATAATTCCAAGCAACTTCAAAGAGAGCAAAAGACCAAGTCCCTGACATCCTTTTTACCAATCCAAGGGAACACTACTACATGAACAAGATGGCTTGTTGACAAATGTACAGATGGTGGTTGAAGCATTTATGTGTTGTAGCTGTGACAGTTGACAGACACAAGTTTTCTCTTCAGCATTGAAAAGCAAAAGTCAAGAGCAGCAAGGAATTGTGCTTTTGACATACGAGGTGTCTTCCTGGCTTCCGATAAGGCTGCACTACTGGAAGCCCCAATGGTGTGTTCCATTTGACTGCCTGCCCAGTTGATGCAATTATCTGCACCCAAGAAAATTATTACAAAGCACATTAATCTGGTAATGCTCTACTCAAGATAGGTGCATGAACAGGCCAAAGAACCACAATACAAGGCAGCAACTAAAACCGGGGTCTGGCATGCACCACAGGCCATTGGGGACAACATTCATGTCAAGGAGGTCTAGTTATAAAAAGCAGTTTTTACAACAAAAAGGAAGACCCACCTTTGCACAATCACCAAGCCAGGTCATAATGCACCGTGCCTCCTTAAACATCTCCCCCAATGCATCCAATGTTGTCTATGCAAAAATTACAACCGCATCAATTACTCTTGTACTCTTAGCCAGAAGGGGAAGTGTTATGCAAAATAGAATGTACATCTCCCATCACAGGATATCCAGCTGACAGGGATGAGGATCCTGCTCAATCATGCAAGAAAAGCAAAAAAATTCAATGCTTACCTTGGCAGCATAGCAAGCTGCACTATACATCACAGATTGGTCCATTGTGGTGTCCCTTTCCTTGAGCCTGTTCAAGATCTGTGTCCGAGCACCAACAAAGGTAACTCCATATACTGATGTCATTACTGTTTGCTTCACAAGCTTCCGATCAATCTGCCCCAAAACCAAGATATGGTTACAGCAGGGATTAACCAAACCAATTTCTTAACCTTAAGCCTACACTCATATCTAAAATAGATAATTGGTTTAGGGTTTAAGGTTTAACCCTAAACTCTAAATCCTAAACCTAAAACAGTTTTGAGACTTGCAGCCAAGCTGCCCCAATACCTCATTAAGCAAAAGCCTTGCATTTGCTGCACTCCTGTTGGTTGCTGGGTCCTTTAGTGCATCTTTTTCCATTATGCCACGAACTCTGTCCAATGAAAGGACAGTCAACGTCAACAAAAGAACAGAAGTTTGCATTTGAAACCACAAGCCTCATTATAACCTTACAATGGAAACACATCATTTTGTACTTCTGAGAAGAACTGAAATGGACCATAGACTAGCCAGTACACCACACACTTGGAGGAAATATGAAGAACACAAACAGCATAAATTCGGCCTAATATCGAATGCATCAAAGAACAGACAGAAACCTACCTGGCAGCAATGCCTGAGTAAACGTCAGCAGGCTTATCTCCTGCAATGAGGTTCACAGATTCAGCTCCATGCTGCAAGCAAAATGAGCAAGCTTGTTTAAACACAAGGAACTCCATGATGCAGTACAATACTCTTAAGTTTGTACTAAAACCAAAAGAAAATTTGGAGAGAGGACAAGTTGCTTAGGTGGAGCTGCTCACTCTATCTCGTCCTAGAGCTGCATAATGCTGCAGACCATTACATGATCCATCCTGCACCACACACCATACTTGAGTCATCAGCAAACATGGCTTGAAAGGCATACACAGGGCCTTTTTGCAAACTCAAGGAAAACATATATTATTATTGCCAATGGGTGCCACTCTGGTAGCTTCTGAGAAGGAAATTTGTGGACTTGATGAACTCTTTTGGCATCACTGAGTCACAAAACACTTCAATAAACTAACAGACACGTGTGAAAGCTATATACCTGATGCACAGGCAAGTATGACACATATGTTTCAGGGTGTCCTGAGGCCACAGCATTACAAATATCCATACAGGTGGCAAGGCACTGAAATGGATCCTCAGCCTCAAGCCACCACCGATGCCCATCCAATGGTCTCTCAGCAGAATCAACAATTTTCTCCCACTGGTTGTCCACATATGCAACACGGTCTTGAAAAGCCATCTTCCCAACTTTCCCTCCAAACAGGTTTGCAAGGTGAATTTTCAGCCACTTAAGCCCATTTGGGCCCAATGGTCTGCCCTCTGCAAACTCAAGAATCCCACGACACATATCCGATCCCAAGTGGTTGAGATGGGGATGCATTGGGTAGGCTCGTCCTCGAAAATCCAAATTATGGGGGTAGAAGAAGGATTCCTCATTCCGTAATTGTCGTGCCACCTGGCCCACAGATCTTTTGGTCATGACTAGTCACAAAGAGAAAGCTATAGCAGAATCTATATATAATGTCCCTGAGAAAAGCATAAAACCCAATGTCTTTAGGAATATATTTAGGTACTTACTGCAAGCTTAAGCTCGGTGTCACAACGCATTGAGTGGCGCTCGCTGTTGATACGTTTAGCAGTGGCAGATGCCCTCCTCCAGTCCCGAAGTTCAATTGCATCCTCAGTATTTGGTCGATCAGGAACAGGAACCTATGAAAGTAAAGCAGACACCATGTATTCAGTTTACAATTGATTTCCCACCAAAAAACACAGCAGAATGTTACAATGATGATCTGAATTATAGAAGAACAGTTAAAAATTAAGTATCTCTCTTTGAGACTGAACTTGTTTGATTGAGACCACTATCTCCATTTATCTTGAAGAGAAATTGGCAAGCAAAAACATATTGTTTGCAATAGAATGTAAGGAGGGAGCAATACATTGCAATGATCAACAAGATCTGCTAATCGTCCACCCTCCCTCCACATCCTTTCCAAAACATCCAAGACTCTTCCATTAATCCTCCAAGGAGTTTCACCCAGTGCATCGAGTGCCTACAATGCAACCAGAGATAGCATATGTTAGAGCACATGACCATCCCCTAACAGAACCTGACAGACTCACACTCTGACATCAAGTGATGAAATCTATTATAAGTACAAGTTTTGGGGAACAAAGCTGAGGATTACCTTTACAACTTGTGTCATATTCCTGCGTGGAGTATCCATGACTGTATCCCGTTGCTCCTTTGCACCATGTGTTCTCATTATGGATGACTTCAAACGCAAGTAGCCCCCCTCATAAAACCTATGCAATCAAACAAAACTACTTTAAATAAACAGGCATCCTTTTGGGTGTCTCCAGCTGCAGGTGCTCAGTGAACCCATGACAAAAAGAAACAAACAAGTTAAGCATTACCCCAAAAAAAGGAAGAAAAAAAAAGAGAGAAAACTGAGCAGTTGTGTAGTAAATTGTGCTATCAGGACTTACCCTTTCCAAGGTTTAGGTTTCACCAACATGGGCATGTATGGCATCACCATGTGACGCACCTGCCAACCAGAAAGAACCCAACCAATGATTCAGGTCAACCAAACATCATCCACAAGTATTCCTAACCACATTCTTCTACTACAGAATGCAAGCTATGAGATGAAGTAAATGCAAACACATCTCAAATGATCAGTCCTTCAAAAGTGACAAATCAATCATAAACAGTGGAAACACTTACTGATTTGTCGACCTCCCTAAGAACCAGGGGATCACACTCTATGACACCATATATCCTGTTCACACTGCAAGGGAGAAGAATGTACCTTAATCAGAACCGAGAACTTCTTGATACGTATGATTTAAGTCAAACTGAATAGAATTGAGTGATGACCAAATAGTCAGGTTACAAAGATTTCACATTGACTAAAAATCAGCAAACAGGACACTGAACAATAAAGAACAGCAACAATGAAAGAAAACCTGAGAACTGTGTTGAACAACAGTAATGGTACAAAGAAGCACAAAATTCAGTTTGTTAACAAGCATTACAGCAACCTCAGTAACAGTTCAGACAAGCTTTACCCAGCTAGATAACCTCTGATTCAGTCCTCACTATCAAGTGTGGTTTATAGCATGAAAACTCTGGAAACTATAGACATCACCCAAACTATGCAAGGTAAGTTATGTCATCATCACTGTAAGAGCTTACCTGCTCTTCAAAGGATAGTTTTTTTGTGTATGCTTGAATGCTGGCTGCAGCTCAGTAACATCATGAGCATTTTGATCTGCAGGTGGCCGCACAAAGGCTGTCTCCAACATCAGCTCTAGCAACCTGCTGCCAACCTGAGGACTTGAAGGTTTTGGTTAACAGGTCCAACTGTAGAGAGCCACCTTCTGACCAACTTCATATGGGAAAAACAAAGATTATAGCTTGCTATGATCAACCTCTCCATAAGCAGAAACCTAAGTATTTGTGCCATTGATTGAGTCAATGCACTGTACACTATTAATACTGGTGTGCTAGGCACCAAGTAGATCTGCAAGATAAGCCTGTGATAACAGTCCCTGGGTCTCCTAGAAGCCCGGGGTTTAGGGTTTAGGATCTCCTAGACCTTGAAGCACAATTCTATCATTCTATTGTATACATTGATCTCCCTCACCCTGGAAGTCTCAGTAGATTTTCACCAGAACACTTCATGTCTCCATCAGATTGGATGTCTGCAACCTTATTGCATGCTTGTATCAAAAATAGTACAAAAAACAGCTGACAAGGTTGACCCAACAAACAATTCCCTACCTTGGCATGAATAGCTGGACCCCAGGCCTCCTCACTACTGGCCTGTCTCAAAATAGTCCCAACCAAGCGAAGTTTTTGTTGTTTCACCAGCTTCTGAATCTTTTTCTGCAACTTAGTAGACTTTATTTCATCCTCTACTGTTGTTTCAGGTTGAGACAAAGTCTCAGAAGTGTTGATATGGCCTGCTGCTTTCAAGTCCTTTTTCTTCTTTTTCTTGTACTTTTTTTTGCTGTTCATGAGCTTGAATATATTGACCTGTAACAGCCCCGTCACTTCAATGTCCAGGATACAGCAACAGTGATCCCATTCCCAAAAATGTTAAGATCCAGAGGAATACTGCAGAAAGACCATTAAGGTTTAGAGTTTAGGGTTGAACCTCTTGTTCAACAGCTTCTCCAATCTGGAGTGCTGCAATGAGTACTTTGACACAGCCATGTTCCTGATCACTCATAAGAAGACCCATCAAGCGGTGCATGGTTATGACTGCAAGCATGTCTGCTGGCAGCTGAGCCATGAATGGGCCATATGTTGAGCGGTGCTCTCTGAACTCCAAATTCTCAAACTCTTTCTGCTCTTGCTGAATTGCATCCCTGGGGAAACAAACATTAGCACTTGAGAGTTACATAAAAGGCTTGTGCTGCCAATTTGAAACTGCAGAATGTACAGTACACCCATTGTTCAGAAGTAGGTCAAGAATTAGGGCTAGAGGCATCGATTGATATGATTGTGTACCTCAGGGGTTCAAACCAACCCAGGAGCAAAGATTGAGCAAACGGCAAATTGGGTGCCAGATTCTTGCGACACATTTCCAGCGTCAGCTCCTTGTAATTTTCTGCGGCTTTCTGCCAGGCTTCAGTCTCAACCTTCAACTGCCTTTTCCGGAGTTCATACTGTTTTTTCCGGAGTTTCTTTGCTGCATCCAGTGCTGGTGTAGTAGAGCGCTTTCCTTCTTTTGAAAATGGCACATCAGTCTCCAATTCCCCCTCGGTTTCATCATCATCTTCAACTGCCTCTGCTACACTGACAAATGGCCGGTTGTAATCCAAGCCAGCAACAGCGTGGGCCTTGGAAGAATTAGAACTAGAGACAGGATAAGAAGGGTTTATGCTATCTTGGCCTGAGAAGCTTTGGAAGAAGAGCCATGGAAGATTCACAAGACCATAAAGGGCTGCATCTAGGGTTTCATCTACACGAGTGCGAGGAGGTAACAAGGAGGCTGCTGTTGCAGAAGAAGGGCATAATGGGAGGCCAGAAGAAGCTGAGCTTGTTGTGGATGCCTGAAGACTGCTCCAGTGGGAATCGATAATAGATGATTCTCTGTCTCCACCCTTTTTTATTACATGACCTGCTGCTGCTAGTGCCGAGCTTGCCAACTTTCGACGTTCACTGAGGTTTGAAACAAAAGGAAAACTATGATGATGTTCAGAGGATCTGCGTTGCTCTAATCTTTTCCTTCCCAGCTGCCGTGCTGCCGCCCTCCACATGCCGCCCCTCAAAAACTTAACCAGAAACCCTTCAACTTTCCTCTAAGCTCCAACCCACTGCAATAGAAAGAACCACATAATCAGGTCGGTGACGGAGCGAGTATCACAGAGAGCTTAAAGATACCAAAATAGATGCACAAAAAAGAGGGGGGGGATAGGGTTCAGGAAATGAGAGATGCTGCTGCTGAGCAGAATGCAAACCCCAAACCCTAAACCCTAAACACAAGTTCTGAGGAGCTTGAAGGCACCGAAAATGGATGCAGCAGAAGCATGTTAGGGCTCAGGAAAAGAGAGATGCTGTAGCTGACAAGAATGAAAAACCCTAAACCCTAGAAGCTCTTCTAGCTTTGAAACCCTAATCGTGTCAAGAAGCTCTTCGAGCTCTGAAAACCCTAATCCTTGCAATCATACCGGAGCTGCTGCTCGTGTCAAGAAGCTCTTCTAGCTAGCTCTAAAACCCCTTAGTCGTTGCAATCACACCAGAGTTACTCGTGTCAAGAAGCATTTTTCTGGCTTTGAAACCCTAATCGTTGCAATCACACCCGAGCTGCTCGTGGTTTTGGAAGCTCTCAGGAAGGAACAAGATGGTTTCTTTTTTCAAGTCATGGATGGGTGTTTCTTTGTGTTAGAGTTTGCTGAGAATTGGATAGAGAGGTCGATGGTAGAAGATTTTGCACGATGACCCAAATCATGCATTTTGTATTTTATGATTTTTGCAAATCTTGTTGCCTGCATACCTTGTGCTCAAATGTACAAGCAGAGATATCTGGGACTTATGCCATGGCAAGAAACCACATGTGGAGAGACTACTGGCCTTGATCACAACTTTTGCAGCATGATCATGTTCCTTAAGTATAGATTCATGCCATCATTATTGACTTCATTGTTAATCATCCATTGCACGACATGGATTTGGCAAAACACTGATAGGAAGAAGAAACGAATATTGTCAACATTGGAGTTGGTGTTGGTGAAGCTTCATTACAATGCTGTAATATCACACTGACATCTCTCAAGTTATTAGCTATTACCAGGGATCACACATTATTATGAGCAAACCCATTTTGGTTTTTTTGAATCTCAAGAAAGTGTTCAATGATTTGGTTTGCTTCTTAGCAAAGCCATGACTTGTTTGCACTTGTATATTTTTCCTGGAAGTGTTGTGGATGCGCCTTTTCAGATCTTGCAAACCATCTTGTGAGGCTACACATTATTATGAGCAAAATGCATTTTGATTTTTTTTGAATCTCAAGAAAATGTTCAATGATTTGGTTTGCTTCTTAGCAAAGCCATGACTTGTTTGCACTTGTATATTTTTCCTGGAAGTGTTGTGGATGCGCCTTTTCAGATCTTGCAAACCATCTTGTGAGGCTACACATCATTGTGAGCAAATGCATTTTGGTTTTTTGGATCCCAAGAAAGTGGTTAATGATTTGGTTTGCTTCTTAGCAAAGCCATGACTTGTTTGAACTTGTATATTTTTCCTGGAAGTGTTGTTGATGTGCCTTTTCAGATCTTGCCAACCATCTTGTGAGGCTACACATTATTATGAAAAATGCATTTTGGTTCTTTTGAATCTCAAGAAAGTGTTCAATGATTTGGTTTGCTTCTTAGCAAAGCCATGACTTGTTTGCACTTGTATCTTTTTCCTGAAAGTGTTGTTGATGCGCCTTTTCAGATCTTGCAAACCATTTTGTGAGGCTACCATACATTTTGTGCAAGGTACCGCCCTGTGAATACACTCAAAAAACCTTCAAAAATTTGAAAGACTTGATAGAGTTTGATATCCTTAAAAGTCACACCTAGTCATGTGCTCAATTCCTTAAAGTCCCACAATCTCTAGGACCCAAACTCAAAATAAGGGAAGAGGAAGTTGGTGAGAAGAAAAAGCATTCATTGTAGCTTTTGCAACAATAGCTTTTGAGTTCAATGAACAAAATCATCTTCCTTAACATACATGCATGCAAATATAAGCCTTAAAGAACGGCGATGGCGGTGGCTAATATGGATGAGCACCCAATAAATGACCTTGTTGCCACTTTCTTATTTGTGTCACCCTCTTCCCCTTTTTGCGTACCTCCTTTCTTTGCAACAACATTAATCATCATTCCTACAACACACCACAATTTCAAAACTCGGATTTCTTTGTCATTCTCCTCTCTTTTCAGCAATTGCCCACAATTACCCTCATGTTCAATGTATTATCCAATAATCCAAAGAAAAAGAAAAAGGTTATGTCAACTAGATTGAGGGTTAGGGAAAGGTTTTGGGGGTTTTGGAAAAAAGTTTTTTTTTATAAAAGATAGCAAAAAACAAAGACAAAGAGAGAGGGGGGAGGTTTTGGAAAGTGAGGTCTATTCCTCACATGCACGAATGTTAAAGGCCTTAAAAAAAAACTTTCAAAAATCAACAATGGTTCCATGCCTCTACTTGTCCTTGTTTGGTTCATAGTCAAAGCAATTCACATAGGTCTAATTTGAACTTCTTTTTATTGGAAACTTGTGATCTTGCACAAATAGCCTTTTGTCTTTTTAAATGGAAACTCAATTGTGTTTAAGTATTTTTGCAAACACGTCACTTTTTCTTTTCACTTAAAATGCATAGGTCACACCTCTCACATAAATTGCATAAGTTCCACAAGTCACACTCGTCACATAGTTCACATAAATTATCATTGGAAATGTGCAAGTTGCCTTTTCACTTTAAACCAAAATTTAAGGCTAGTGTCAAGAACAAAACTAAAACATAATTTGAAAAAATCAAAAAGACTTAATCAACAAAAAAATTGAAAAAAATTGACAATGAACAGAAACTAAACAATTTTATGATGTATGTTATGCATGAAATGAATTATAAATACAAAGGGCATAACGTGCATTTGTGAGATTAAAGGGTGATGCTCTTTAAACCTCTTTTTATATTATCTAATGGAACCCTCTAAAAAATCATCAATCTTTTGAAAAATTTCACCAACAAAGCATTTTATAGTTTACACTAATAACTTTTTTAAAACATTTGTTGATTACATTTTTAAAAAGCTTTCATCAACCATGTAGTTTATAAGTTTTTGTCAATCATTAAAAACTTCTATTAATTATTCTTTAATTTTTTTAAAAGCTTCTACTAATTCTACATTCAAAAAAAAAATTCACATAAATTTTTATAAAATTTAGAAGAAAGCATGTTTCATAAAAATCTTTCTAAAAACTATTAAAAATTTCCAAACATATTTTTCAGGGATCCTTTTAAAAACTTTAAAAACTTATAAACATATTACTCAAAGACTTTTTGGGAAACTTTGTTTATTGGTTTTTTTTTGGCAACACTTAATCCATTATAATTTCATGTTTAAAAAATATTAAATTTGAAAAAATAATAATTTTACATTTGATGATTCACATTACAAACTTAGCTTCTCAAAACTTAATAATGGAAATCATGCAAAATGTGTTCATTCATAATTCATATGTTTCACACACTGATATCATGCATTGTAAACACATTTGAAACACACATTTATAAAAAGATGTAAAATTTGTGTAACATTCATTCATTTATAAGTTCGTATTTCATCCATAAACGCATTTATTTATGTGTTAAACATGTTTTGAACGTTTGATATTTGTGTGTAAAATGTACAAGCCTATGAATGACCAAACTTTGCATAATTTTCATTATTAATTCATTGCATGTTAAATTTGTGATGCAACTATTGAATGATGGATGGATGTTAAGAAGTTGGGCAAAAACAAATACATCATTATTTTTCACATCTAATAGTTACATATAATTAGGTCCACCTTAATCAAGTGATTTTTATCCATGGTAAATAGATCATATCATGATTCATTGGTAGTTATGGACAATAATAAGTTAGATTTGCAATGTAATGAATTAATTCAATTTTTCATAACACACATTGTTATTGCAACAAAGGTAGAATGGGTTATTTTACTTAATTTTAGCTTCACCTTAATGCATTGCAATTTGGATTGTTGTTAATAAGTTTTTATTACATTGTTGAAACATGACAGATGCAATTATTTCTATGTCATTAAAGCTTTTGAAACAATGTTTTCAATCTTGAACTATGTGTTTTCTAATTAGAGAACTATTTTGCTTTGTATTGAACCAAACATACTAGAACTAAAAGAATTTACAATATGTTTAGGCCTATGTGACGTAGATTAATTTGTCCTCTGATTAATTTGTTAATATATGTTTCCAATGTATGTGATTAATAACTCTTTAGATAAATAGGTCAAATGAAATATACCTATAAAGGAAGATGTTGTATGTGTTGTCACAATTGTCAAAATTTCAAAATTATTTTCAAAACTTTAAAATGCCCATTACAAAAGTTAATAAAAGAACATATTTATTAAGGAATGGGACATAATAATGTATCTCCTTATTTTTGAAACATTAGTAAGCAAAAACTCCAAACGCATTACAACAATATCCAAATATGTTAGGTGTTGCTTCTTATTCAATCAATAATTTCATTAATTTTTTAGCATCGATGGTCATTTATATTTCTAAAATCATTGGTCTCCATCCTTGCTATAATTATGGGGGATGGGGGTTTTGGTGTAGGTTTTAAAAAAGAAGCTCCATTCCATATTCACATAGAATTAGGTCAAACCTTAAGCTAAATGTTTTTAGAATTAACCTATTTTCAACATGGTGAAAATAGGAAGCACCAGAATTTGTATGAGTAAATTGTTGGATTAGATTGCTTGCATGGTGCTTCAATTGTTTTACATTCCCCTATTCACATGTGTTAACCCACCATTAAATAATGGTAGGAGGATCATGGATTTGTGCAAAATTCATTAATAGATTGGTTGAAGGCTGGTAGGAAAACATTGTAATAACATGAGTTGACCATCACAAAGATCATCAATAAGCTTGAAAAGAAAGTTAAACATGTTGAGGCTAATCACAAGAATTCATTGAAAGAAATCTTCTATTGTTGAAAATCATGAATTCCACATGAATGTTTGTAATCTTGTTTATATGTCATTAAAGGTTGGCTGAGAATTTTCAGTTGTTTTGAATTACATGGTGAAAAACTTCAACATTTGGGTTTTGTACATGAATTTGTCCTCGATTGATAATAATGCAAGCCCTACATCCTAAACCCATGTCTTAAATGCATGGAAGATGTAAATTGGTTTGGTACATTATAGAATTGATGGGAAATTCAAATAACAACCATTGTTTTGGAGCCAAAAATTGAACACAATAAAATCTTAGATCTAAATTCACAACAAATAGGTTTTTTCATTCTTGTCTATGAGACAAAAAGGCTTGAATTTGGAACTTACATTTTTAAATAAGGACATCTTTGTGTCCTTTATTGTGTGAATTGATGATTATACTCCAAGTACAACATGATCAAATAAAATGTTCATATTGGCATGAACTTATGAATATACACACAACTCCACAACTTTTAAACATTAAAAACATAGATCAACAAACATAAAGAAAAGCAAAGAAACAAGAACACTTTCCCACAACATTGAACTTTTTAATGACATTGTTATTTTGTGCATCATTACCAATCTAAGGAGCTCCAACTAAAAAAATTGACTAATTTTTTGTGATGCAAGTGTTGGGATGGATTGTTACATTGACATTTTCACCTTACATCACAAATTTAACATTTCACGATTTAGAAATGAAAATCATGTAACATTAGTTCGTTCATAATTTGTACGTTTCATGCATTAATATCATGCATTGAAAACACATTTAACACATAGGTTTATTAAAATATGCAGAATCCATGTGACATTCGTTTATTTATAGGTTATATTACATTTGTCAACACATTTATCTATGTATCAAACATGTTTTCAATGCATGATATTTGTGTGTAAAATACATTAACCTATGAATGAACAAACTTCACATGATTTTCATTATCAATTCATTATATGCTAAATTTATGATGTAACATCATCAAATTGTGATTGTAAGGTACTTATTATATTTTAGTGAATTTTTTTATAAAAACACTACAAATAAACTTAAATAAAAAAGGTACAATTAAAAACAAACAATATTATTATGTCATGGATGATCATACCAAACCACATGTACCCATCTTTGAATGCATGATGCTTGCCATGGGGAAAAAACAAACTACAGCAAAGGCCATTCATGGTGGCATGTTGATGATTTCAAAAAATTGGGAGACATTAAATACCCCAATCTAACTTTGTTTAACATTCATCTCAAGGTGTCTTTTTGTGCCTTTCTTTGGTTTTGCATAAAACTACACAATTTTGCATGTTTTGATAATGTGTTTCTCCATGTTCTAATAGGCATGAAAAAAACATTAAATACATTTTATTGTACCTACATGTTCTATTGACCTACAATAACTTCAAACCCATAATTTCTTATTAATAACCTATTTTAGGCACATAAAAAGAGCCTTTTTGCTTTTTATTTATTCGATAATCAAATCTTACAACATAACCAAGCGATTCATGAAAATCATCACATTGATTGCCATGCAAAGCATTGAAAAAAGCTTGATTGGGGGCGAGGGGGTGAGGTGGATGGTTATGTCTCACCAAAAACCTTGGTAAAATGCAAATTGAAATTTATTGGAAATGTTAGCTTGTTCCTTGGGCCGAGTGAACCAATTCCTATACTCCACCATGGACCCTAAACTAGTACCTTCACCTTCTTGGGCAAGCCTCTTATAGGAAACATTTAACCTGGCACATCTTGAAATTGTACTTAGAGACCCTGATTTAAAAGACCCTATAATTTTAATATTGACAAGCAACCCAAAAAATTACTGATTTTTAGGGTTTACCATGGTACTAGTGTCTTTGTTGGTTTGCCTCATTGTTGGCATTGTATGTGTCAATGGATGTATATATGATGTGTAAATCATGTGTGAGTGTAAATCATGTGCAAGTGCAAATATTTGTGAAATACATTTACATGACCTCATTTAAATGTTTTGAAATCATATTAGTTTGTAATGGGTGCATCCTAAATCTCAATTTTATTTTTTTGCAACGGGCCATTTTGATTTGCCCTTCACAAAAAATATGATATTTTGATATTCCCCAAACATTAGCATTTTTTGTTGTTATAAGACTATGGTGGGTGCAAATCCAAGAAATATCTTGAATGCACATTTTGCCCCCATCTCATTGCTTAAGTAAAACTTTTATTCCTAACTTTACTCATCATCATTTATATTAATTAACTTAATTAGTTATGGTCCAAAACCCAAAACACAAATGTTTTTAATTTTTTTTTGGTTGCAATGAGCCATTTTGTTGGCCCATCACCAAAAATTTATGAAATCTCCCCTCTCCCCAAGGAGAAATCATATTATTTTTACATTTACACATCTCCTATTCTACATTTTTACACTTACACAAATGTAGATGGATATTAGACACACTTGCCTGAAGTGTAAATAAATTTCATTGTGAGATTTACGATTACACGAAGTGTAAGTCCAAAACCATTTACATGCACAAGGCTGGTTTGCACCAACATACACTTTGTTTTATCCAAACACTCGTATCCAAACAAACAAACAAACAAACAAAATGGAAACCCAACCACCCCCCATTTTGTTTAACCTAAAAAAATATCCTCTCAAAAGAAGAACCTGTTTTTATTTAATAAGACTAAATCAATCAAGGGATCTATCTAAAAAATCTTGGGTTATTATTGGCAACCCTAATATATATTTATACAATGGACTTTCAATCACTTAGGTAACAACACTTGGCTAAATACCAGCACTTGTGAAGCCTCCTCTCTTCCCCCTTTGGCAATGGAAATCTATACACTTACTTGAGAAGAGAAAGAAGGGAAGGAGAGAAATCAAAACTCAAAACCCAAAACCCAAAAAAATCTAGATTCAAAGTTTTGAACTTACAAACAATCA
>Ga0209611_10004229_pt1 | contig 24632 bp, 21 predicted proteins | sample S1TSphgellanicum_3_FD_187693 | JGI IMG/M metagenome (GOLD analysis project Ga0209611, IMG submission 187693) | Host-associated microbial communities from peat moss isolated from Minnesota, USA - S1T2_Fc - Sphagnum magellanicum MG (SPAdes) (version 2) | ecosystem: Host-associated > Plants > Peat...
TACTATATTAAATGTACTATAGATACAATTGCCTTTTTGCCCCAATATATAGCAGTTCACTTGTGCCAGCCCTAGGGGCATTGCTCAAAATATATGTTTCAAATTTTTTATTTAGACTTTGGCATCAAAGACAATTATGTGGACAATTGATATGCCTATGTGTATCAATTAGCATACCTATCGATTACAAGCTTACAATCAATATTTAGGTCATTTTTCACCAATCCAATTTGTTTTCTTCCTTTGTGACAAATTCAAATGTTTGCCACATGAAAAAAAATGTCAAATAACACTTATTGATAGCCTTAAAGCCAAGGGTGAAAGTAAAATAAGACAGGCTTGTAATTGCTTTGGTCATTGCACCTTTTCATTCATGATCATCATAATAGGATTCTTAACCCACAACTTGAATTTCGAACTTTTGTCATAAAAAGGTTATGTTGTCATTTACAACTTTATATACATCTACAAATTACATAAGTTTGAATATATTTCAACATTAATATTGTAGTTTGAACTAGATATAGAAAGTCAAGGTTAATTATGAAAGGCTTGAGATATACACAATTACATGTTAAGTTGGAGACAAGTTTTTGATTTGGCATCGGACCAAATTACAGAACCAATAATATATTTCAAAATCAAAAGAATCTCAACTTTTCAAAAACCAATTGAAGGGGGTGTGAAGACATCAAATTAGCCAAAGTTATGTTCAGGATGTTTTGAGTAAACATAAATTATGCATGTAATTTGATGGACCAAAGACTAAAAACAATAAATCATCCATTATCAATCCATGGCATGTGACAAAAATTGGAGTTTTCTTTTCATAAAGGATAGAGACTTTTTGGCTGTAATATCACATATTATGTGCATCATTGACCTATTTCTTAGCATAGTTCAATATGCTAATCTGCATTATTCAGATGACAACTTGATGGAACAACCTACGTTCTAGTTTAGTTGGGTGCCATGAGTTCACATCCCATGGCTAATTGAAGTGGAGGGAAAAAATAAAAATAAAATCCCATATCTGATATTTACAAGGTGAACATGAATCCAAATGGAATGAAACGAAACCTATCAAGATACATCAAAACACATGTTAGTCAAGAATGAAATTGATTGTTATGGGTACATCGTTATACACTTGGATGCAAAAAATAGCAATATGGATCACTATGGTAACTTCACTATTGTAACTACTTATTAATTCAACATTGTTTTGTTGAATGATCATTTGAAAAAAATCAAGTATCATGTTGGATTTTCATGCTTACATTAGTCAATATAATGACAAATATAATATGAACTTCGAATGGTATCTTGAAAGCATAGCCCTTATTTTGCTATTTAGGAATGTGGATATGCTTTGTGAACTTAAATATTCAATATTAATTTAAAAATTATTACCCAGTACCAAAATTTTGAAGTAATGAGCACCCAACCCCATTGAGCATTTATGAATGTCAAATATAATATGTAATGGTGATAAATTGGGTACCCAAACTCCCATTGAACCTACATCAATTTCATTTTGGTTGTCAAAATCTCTAGTTTTTTTAAAGGTCTTTTGAAAGGGTTTTGGGTCAAATTAGAATTCACTTTGTCACCTGACTAGTCTGTTTGGTGGTTTCCAATCAACTGAATTTCAATCTTGGCTGCTGTTGCTCCTTAGTTCCTTCAATGCAAATAAACTTTTTTTGGGCCATTTTGCTCCTTTAATTTGATGGGAAAGGACTAGTGTGTGTGGGTTATTTCTTTTTGGCAATAACCAGCTTGGCAGGTTACCAAAAAAATGTTTTAGAATTTAGACCTTTTGATTATCAATTTATTTGCTCATTTTGAGGTAATAACCATCGGTTATGATAAGGGTTGCATTCTCAAATACTTACCTAGTTGAGAACTGTTGATATATGCTGGTTATAGGATTTTTTAGAATTTTAAACTGTTTATAAAATTTTGTAAAATCATCTTTTCTTGTTTTTTGAATTTTTTATCGTAAAGATGTTTAGTGTTTTAGAATTGACAACCTACCTAGTTAGATGATAATTGGGTCATCCGGGTAGGTTATTAAAATTTGAAAATTCAATACTAGGTGGGTATCTTATTTATTGATTTTCAAGAAAATCAACGGCCAGCTGGTAGGGTATAGTGTTTTTGGCCCTGGACCCGGCCAGATAACTGGGTCCAAAAGAAATAACTGGTGAACATTGGGAAGGATTTTGTATTTAGCTCCCATTCCATTTTTGGAGAAATGCACAATCTTAATGAAGTTTCAGGAGGTCCCTTCAGTCAAGAGAACATTTTGGAGAAGTATGTTTCTTGGGTGTTTATTTCCATTTTGGGAATACAACATACCTGGGATGTAATTCATGTTTAAGCTTGGTGTAGCTATGATAGATGCTAACATGTTGGGAACTTGCTATGAAGCCAAGGGAGGATGTTTGAGATGTGTTGGCATGGTTGGGGGGAAGGATGTTGAAATGTTAGATAATGGAATAATTAGTGTACTAATATCTTAAATTTTATGCTTAGCAAAAAAATCAATCATTAAGTTTCTAAATTATTTTTAACCAGGCTAATCCAACAAGTTTGGAAAGTTTTTGAAACATTTCCAAGAATTATGGTTTTCTACCTTGGGGTTCTTTCCCCAATACAAATTAAGGGATACCAGTGTGTTCTTTGGATGGCAATAAGGTAGTCTTTAGTTGTGACAAATTGCCTTTCACATGTCATATTTACAAGTGTATGTTAAGTGACAGATTCAAATTGAGAACTTCAATGCAAATTGTTGTGTGGATGTGTTATGATGGAATTAACAGTTTATTTTTTCCAAAACTGCAATGACACTAATGTTAAGTTGACAATTGATTCTATGCCAATCATGTGAAGTTTCATGACAATAGCTGAAAATCCTCTACCTAGACACAATAGAAATTTTCTTCTGGTGCTTTACAAGTTGGTACCTATTGATGGGTGAAGGATGTGAGAGGATGAAATATAGTGGGATTTCAAGCTTGGATTGGAGGCATTGAAGCTGGATTTTGTTTGCAATTGCATTGGCTACAAAATAAACGAGAGGTGCATAGAGGGTTAGGCAAGTTGAATCCCATGATGGTGTATAACTATATATCCTTAAGAGGCAGTACTGGGCATATATGAGAGACAGCTACTAGGGATCAAGTTGGTATGTAGTCTTGTTCATGCTTTGAACTTAAAAAGGATAGTTCTGCTCTTCAAGTCCACATCTATGCTTGGAACAAACCATGAATTGCAATCTTTGTCCACCATGGGAGGGTGGTGGGTAGGTAGCAGCTACAAGAATGATTCTTCTGCTTCTTTAAGGTCTTATGCAATTGCACTCTGCCAGTGGGAGTTTACATCAGTTTACACATCTTATTCTCTAGCTCTTCCTGCACTTTGGTGAGTGGAGCACAAAAGTGAAAAGGATGTAGGTGCACTTGCTTTCAACAACATATTTGCCATAGTGACTTGTGTTAGGTTTAGTGACTGGTGGATGGGCCAAAGAAACCATCACTCATTGAGAAGGTCAAATGCGTTAAATTCCTTTGTAGTAGAATGCAATTTGTGTGGAATTTTCTTCTACGAATGCTTTCACCATTTTGTGCTATTGTGGTTCTCTTGTGGACAAAACTTGGTGGGGAAGGGGGGTAGGGTTTAGGGTTTAAGGAAAGCCCTCTCTCTCTCTCTCTCTCTACTTTGTTATGGGAAGGTGTTAATTCTCTGCAATTCTCTTCTAATGTCCATTTGCTCCTCTCTTGCTGGTGTTGGTTACAACATCTCCATTTTAGTTGTGATGGAGAAACCAAATCATGATCACCTTGGTACAACTTGATCATATCCACCTTCTTATGCAACAGGTGCATAATATCCCGTAAAAAAATTACCCTTCACTGCTTGTAACAGGTATGCAACAGCTCAGTGTTCTTACATTATAACCCAACTTTTTCACCTGCCTCCAAAGGCTACCCTCCACAACAATCTGATTCTGCTCTTTTAGGGCATCACCCAAAACACAAAATTTCCTTCCAAAGGTCCCCATGTACTCAATCTCAACTATGAACCCTTTTTGCCAGTAGAAGTTGCAGGAAGTGCTAAGATGTTTTCTCAACCAGATAGAACAAAATGTAGGTGTATCTGTGTACAATATAAATGCTGCTTTGCAATTACATGGAACTTGAGGTTTGGTTTAAGCTCTTCAGTACCAGTCTGAGTCCGTAAGCTTCAAAAAGTAAGAAGTTTTTCAATCTCATAGCACACTTGAGTACTGATACCCATGATGCAAAGTCATGTTGATTGATCAATCCAACTTGGGATTCAAGAATCTTGATGTTCATCAATTTGTGTTTTTTTCATGTGTATAGGTATTCTTGCAACCAGAGCACCAGCAGCATTGGGGACTTATGATCTCTACTCCCATAGTCAAAGTCATCATCATGGCATATTTCACCATGGCAAGTTTTCAAGGCAAATCACTTGTGTGGCAAGCACAAGTGCAAATAGGTATTCTGTTGACATCATGAACCCAAGAAATGAGAGTCTCGTGTTTTCCTGTGATGCCTGGTGGGTATCACAAGAAAGAAACGATATAGGGCATTTTGGAAAATAAAATGCTCACAGATGTGAGCATTTCATTTTCTGGAATGCCCTTCAGGTTTCTATCCTCTGCAACGCACTCTCTAAATACACTAGGAAAATCTGAGGTCTCTTTACATATCTTAAGTTTGTAGCTTTTGATTTAGGTTTTTTTGATAGATGGGGTGTTTTCATCTTTTAAGGTTTGGGTTATTTTGGGCTTCTGCAAGTGTTTGAAGTAGTCCCTGGGATATTTGGAACTACACCGAATTTTGTGCTTCTTTTTGTTCAAATTGTTTGGAAGAGCTAGCAGACTGCAATATTCATGGTACTGAAAATTGAGTTCCATGTGCATATTTTGCCCTAGTTGATTCTCAGTTTTAGAGGATTTGAACATGTGGTCTGTGAATTTATCAGTTTGAGTAGAAGTGAAAGAACCTGTTTGCCAGGTACCCAACTCTCTATTTATCCACAAAAATGCTCCTTCCTTTACTAGAATCAGCCAACTACCCAAAGTCTCTATTTAACCTAAAAACACTTCTTCCTTTACTAGAAGAAGAATACATAAGCAAACCCCAACAGGAACCAAAGAAACAAGCAAAAGAAAGCTGGCTCAAGTATTATAGTCAACTTGGCCCCCTGTTGTAGAAGAGCGAGAAGCTTGTTCATGAAGCTCCCCTTAAAGGACACGTTGAGGAGCCGTTGAGCTGTGCCGCCCAAAACCTAAACTTACCTAAACACTTGAAACTGGCACCCCATTATTTCAATACCCTATAAAATTATTACTTTCAACCTCCAAATGATACCCTTTAAGATTTTCAAAAAACTGGTTCTCATTTGGGAGAGAACTAATGATCAGGTTCTCAAAAAGTTATCACCTTATGTGAAAACCTCTGAGAATCGGACTGGAAACCTTAAAGGCTCTCAATGAGAAGGTGAGAACCACCCAACACTGGTTCTTACCCACAAAAACAACTACCCACCTAACATTTGTAAAAGCCCAATTTTTTTGGGGTTGCTTATAAACATAATAAACATCCTGTCTTCAATTAGGGGTGGTTTTTCTTTTTTCGATTTTGTGAGCTAGAAAATTGAGATTTTTTTTCCCAAAGAAACAGAAAATCTAGTTGCAAATGAACTGGAAAAACAGATTTGCCCAAAAATTTCTCCCAAGACAAATGGCCATGTTGGAAAAAAATTTAGCAAAACAAACGGTTGGTGAAGACTAAATCAAGGCCTCTGAGTCCAAACTTAACACTTCCTGGGTCAAATATAGGTAGCCAGTAATAAGAGACATCACTCAAGAGATGAAGGTACTAACTAGTATAGGTGCTGGTTTCCCCTGGCCAAAGAAGGGGATATTGAAAAATTTAGAGTCATTTTGCTGCTTCAACTTCCCTGGGGCAAAATATTTAACATAGATAATAAGCCAAGGAAGTTGTCAATTTGGAGTTCCAAGCTCCCATGTAAAATGGGTTTAGGAGGAATCAATTTCCTTTATGGTTGTTGGCAAAAAAAAACAACCAGAATTCAAAAGAAGCTTCATTTGACACATTTGGCCTTTGTAGCTTTTAAATTGCCTCCTCAAGTTATCCCATGTGACCATCTTGACTTGTGGCATGGGCATACAACATGTATTTTGCTTCTCAAAAGGAGAAGGCCCGAAGTAGAAATGAAAACCATGTTTCCAGATGGTATATACTATATATTTTTCACATATCTTCAAACACGGGTTTTCTTTTCCCAATTTTGTGAGGTAGGTAGTTTCACCATCATCTACAAGAAGACAGGCTAGTCAAATTTGGCTAAAAGGTCGGAGGGGAAAGTAAAAAAAATCTAGGAATCCAATTATATTTTTGTGACATGCTGGAACCTATTGTCTAAATATGGCAATTTCAAAAAAAAAAATTGAAATTTGGCAAATTTGGCCATTTTGGAAGTGAAGTTGTAGTGGTAGGGCCAATTATGATCTTATATGCTCATGAGTCATTTTTGAAGACAATACAGACCTCATTAGCTGCTCTTATCAATTGTTAGCTGATACGGGGCGGGAGGAGGGGCTGCTACCATATCGTGAGCATTGAGTGCTCAGACTGGAACAACCTCAGAGGCATTTGGGTTGCACACTTTAAGATTGGACTGGACCTGTGTCATTTCATTTTCCCTCTCATTTCCTTCTTGAAGTCGTGTTGATTGCGATTGAAGTTTGCCAGGTTTACATCATTTTTGGAGACTAATGTAGTTGGGAGCAAGTCCAGTTCATTCATCACCATAGGAGTGGGAAAAAAAAGACAATTGTTACACTATAAATCTTCTTTGATGAATGCATGACAATGTTTGCAACATTAAATTGTGCAGTGATGACATGCACAAAAAAATTGTCACAAAAGCATTAGTCAGTTAACAAATGCCAAAAGATATGCCTGTTTGATCATGGCACTACATTATCTACACTAGTACTCAAAATCAATAATAAATTCCTTGGTCATGAACAATGGGCATGAACATTACGGCCCAGGGTGTTGCACACCCATGTATACGTATTTTGAGTAAAGGGTGAGAAGACAGACTGCAGAGATTCTAGGACTCCTTATCCCAACATTTAACTATAAAATGTCAACTAATTTGCAACATGCAAGAACACAAATTTTGTCTAGGGAATCAAATGTGAAACATGGTTCCCTTGAATTCAAGGTTGGTGACTGAATCTTCTAATGCCCAAAAATGCATAAACTATTAAAGAAAAACAGATAGAGGAGGGACAGAATCAATGCCATTTCTTTACCTGTATCATGAAATATAATTTTGTACACCTTGAAAACAAAGGTGAAGTGTGGTTTTAGGCTCTTTTTCAATAAAAAAAAGCTAAAAACTATTGCACATCTTGTGAGAGAAGAAATTTGAGATGACAGTTCTTCCGAAAACAAAATTTTGAAGAAGTTTTTTAAGGAACAATTGGGTATGAAAATTCAGGTGGATATGACAATGAGTGAAACAACAAAGTGAAAAGCTTGGCTTGGATACAGTAGAAGGCTGGAGTGAATCGCCAATAGTTGCTAGTGCACCAACAGATGGAAACAGTTTGTTGTGTGAAGATCTAATTGTCAAAGTAATGAAGTTGGGTTATAAGTCTTACATACGGTGTAACACCACTAAACCAGAAACCACCACCCTAGTTGAATACCAGGTTCGACAAAGATTATGTTATTTTTTGACATGTCAAAATTTTCAAAAAATACTTTTCTGAAAGAAAAACAATTTGTGAAAGAAAATAAAGCAGTTTTTGAAATATTTGGGAATACTTTATTATGTGTTCAAATGAAAATTTAAAAATTAAATAATTATTCAGCAAAGAGCCTATGGACCTGCTATTCATGACAGTACCATGGAAAAAAGTTAACAAAAAGTCTGTCAACAAAACATACAACTAGCGGATGAATCATTATAGAAGCTTTCGCACCTTCCAAAGCTTGCAGCAAGCCATCTTTCTATTGCATGTCTAGCATGGTCTGAAATTTCTAAGACATGATAGAGTGTTGTGTGAAGAAACCACCTTCTGAATGATTAGCTAATTAGAATGATTGACTTCTTGTCTGCCCAGTGCCCACCTCAAATTCTTCTGCACATGCACCACAGTGTGCTACCTAGTCGTTTCTTACATATGATAGTTGTAGTTGACTCTCACTCTAAGTGTTCTTGTTGATAACACACAAGACCTGGCATATGCGCAAAGTATTTACTTGTTTAAACTCAGAACCAACCCAAAACCCAGGACCCGACAACACTAGTTTATACACTAGACCTAGCATACATAGGAATGTACACAATCTTTTATACACTTTCTAAGTTGCTGCAGTGCAAAACACCCAAACCCTGATTGATGCCCACGAGCTATCTGGGTCAATGTGAATAAGATTGTCAACTTGAAAATCCATAGGTAGGGTTTAGGGTGAACGCACGCTACCCAGTTTGACAGAGACAAAAATTCAAAACTCGCATCTAGTGGGGTGAATATATTATCTACTGGCCTAACAACACTAATTTTAACTCCACTTCCACTCAACAACACTCAAAACAAGGGTTGTAGGTGAAGGAAAGGACTGGAACTCAAAAGACCACATCGGTAAACAATCAACTTGTTTTGCATCAGAACCAGTCTTCTTTTTTCACTTTTCTGATGTATTATCATTCGTGACCATCTCAAGAAAGATGTACTACTATTGCCAAAAAACATCTTTTTTTCCCTGCCTGTGCTTATGTGGGTTAGCACCAGTGTTGTTGGGCAGTTCTTAGGTTCTAGTGAAAAACCTTCAGCTCCAGTTCCTAAAATTTTCAAGGAATTGGTTTTGTTTTGGTTTTGGGTTTTGTTTTTCAAAAATGGGACTCAGTTCTAGTTTCGGTTATTTTATTTAATGTAACCGATGGTTCAGGTTTTGGTTTTTTTCATTTTCAAATTAGGCCAATTCCATATTCATACCTTCTGATTTTAGGTAACGTCTAGTTTTAATTCCGAGATTCAAAACACCAAAATTCACAATGAGGAAAAACCAAATTTTTTATTCCCAAAAAACAATTCATTACAAAGATTTGATAATGTGAAATTAGTACAAAGTAACATACTTTTAATTTACAAACTACATTAATAGGTTTCTTGAAAGGATCACCATTTTTTCCATTGCCCTGTGATTTCATGTTTTTGTTTTAATGCAATTGTATCTAGTATCCACCACTTTGAAATATGGCCTCTTGTCACCCTTGAATTCAATCCCAAAGTATCTCAAAATATGTCTTTTTTCTTTCTGGAACATGCCCACCCCCCTAATTCCATCCTCAAATACCTCTCCAATAGTTTCTAAATATGCCTCAAAAAAACCCTGTCCCCCTCAAAAATCCCCTAACTCACCAAAATTTGCCTTAAACAGCCCCTCAATTCAACCTGATTTCAGATGGCAAAAAAAACCCCACACCTCCCTTAATTCATTCCCAAATTTTGCCATACTTATGCCCTCAAGCCCCACTTCTGCCCCAATTTTGCACCCCAAACACCCCCAATAGGTAGGGTGTTCTTTGCAAGGGGTATTAGCCTAGGCCAAAAAAGGTGATGAACTCTTTTGAAAAGACAAATTTCATGCAGCCAATGGGAAGGCCGAAGCATGCACTCAAGGTGCCTTGCTTTATGTCCTTTTAAGTATTGCGGAGGGGGGTGTTGGAAGGATTTTTTTCCATTTTTCCTCGGTTCCCAATGGGTTCCCATCAGGTTCCTAATATGTTCCTCAAGTTCTCAATGCATTCCCCCAAGATGTTCTCCATAGCACCTCACTTTTATCCCATATGCTTTGGCAAGCATTGTCCTCGTGTCACCATACTCCCCTTTCCTTCCATTAGCGTAGCATAGGTGGAAACTGGTGGAAAACATATGTACGAATCAAAATTGTGACCAGCCAATGAGACCATGAAACATGGACCCAAGAGGGCCAGGGTTCTTTCTTTTGGGGAATGTGGGGGTGCATTTGGATCAGTTGATTTTCTACTGTCTGAAACGTCTTCCCCAAGATGGTTTGAACGGCAGCATCATGCTTCTATCTCATGTGCTTTGCCCAAAGTTCTCTGCTTTTCACAAATAAGACCGTGGGTGGGACATCGAGGAGGCACTCCATCTTCCAACAAAAGCTAATCTGTTGGGGGGCTGGGGGTTGGGGTGTGGGGAGACTTCAAAGTTTCTTCTTTTGTTTGGGGCCCTTTTTGAGTGATGGGCCAATCAAAATGACTCATTGCCGAAAAAAAAAAAGTTAAAGACACACCCCCTTATGAAGCACAAAGTCCAAAACCAGAAACAAGAGGAGGATGAGCAAGACTCTCTCTGCTCCCCACTCCTTGCACTATGCGATAACCCACTGGGCACCAGAATCAGATTTTTTTGAAATACCGATCTGGCTCTGTGTGAAGGAACTGGGTGGGGGGCAGTTTCACACCCAGTTACAAAACTGGGCCCTAAACCCAGTTTTAGTTGCTGTCCGGTTTTCAAAAATAGGCCCAATTCTAGGTAGTTTCCAAGTAATTGAAGCCAGAACCGCTCGCTGGTTCTTCATGTTCGTACCTGAAAATCTGAATACTCACTTGCCCGACACTCATTAACACCCTCTGGAGCAGCGGGGTGTATTGAAAGGGGCCCCACTTATTTCAGAAATGCCCCACTCCTGGAGGCATTAGCAACCCTACTTGAAAATGTATGAAATTTTGCACCAAAAAGAAACCCCAAGATTTAGGGCTGAATGATGACAAATTTGGTACGAGACTGACTGTTCCCAATTTTGTGGCTCTTACCATGATTTGTGTTTGATGGGAAAATAGGGTGGCAAAAAAGGAGGCTCAAAATGAGCTTTCTAAATTCTGACTTCTTCTTGAGTTCTAGGCCTAGCCCCTCTTCCCTTTCCTTTACTTTCCTTCTAAAAAGATTTGAAAAAGGCAAGGAGTTTCTGGCAGCCTCTTGACTTGCATAAAGCATGAAGTTATTGCTGATGTCTGTAATAGGGGGCTTCCAGCAATGAGTGATGATAGGCCTGCTGATTAACAATTCCCCATGTCTGCACGCAACACCCATTTATGTCGAACAAGATGATGATGATAGATTCTTGACTTTCTCTCAAATGCTACTTACTTACTATACACACTCCACCTTCTACTCTACAATGCACAGTTCCAACCGCACCTACTTATCTGCCATAGGCACGGTGCAGCTAGTTTTTTTTTTAAGGATACAACTGGACTCATTCATATAAGGTTAGCTCTGTAGGTAAAATGCCATATCACATGCACTGAAGAAATTGAATTTTAAACGCCAACCAACAGACTAGGTAGTTGCATCACTCCATGTAATAAAGCGGAGGCAGGGTTTTGTTAATTCCAGTTCCTGGACAGCCTGTGGCTGAGCTGGGGCAAGCGAGAAGCTGGAATCCAGTAGACCCTGGCTTTGTTAGTTAGTTCTAACAGATTTGGAAAGACCTGCTGATTAGGTCTACAGCCTCAACACATGTGCTGAATGGCTGCTTCAGCATGAGATTGTTAGTAGATTAGAAGGGAGGATAAGACCTAACAGCTGTTAATGAGAAATTCGCTGAATCAATGGGAGAATAAGGCCTAACAGTTGTAAAAGGTCTGGACTCTCTACTCTCCATTGCACCTGTTAGGTGAACCAGTTCCTACACTTATACCATGGTAACCCTGCACCCCCCACAAAATTTAGGTTGCCTCTAACCATGATAAATATTAGGTCCATAGACTGCATGCTTTTCTCTTCACAACAAATTCTTTTTATCCGTGCTGAATTTTGTAATTAATTAAATATATATATACACATACATCTGATCTTAGATTAAATCAGGGTCTCTGAGTTCAAATTTAACAGTAGAATTGAGTTTTCATTCATTTTCTGGCAATTTCTACTTCCATCTCTGAACTCAGGTCTAATCTGTCTTTGCATTAGCTGGCTCTCTTTAGACGTTTCCATCTCCAACAATACTCAAACAACTAGCCTAGTTTTACAAATCAGGGTAGGTACACAGGGAATCCCTGTTGAGCCAGTTTTAAGTTTTAACAAAGTCAATCTAGAATTCTCCAGTTGAGTTGTTTATTCACAACAATTTTGACGTGTAGTTGGGGACTTGGATACTTGATCAGTCTCACATTCTAGCTGGCTCTTCCTTGGACATCACTGAAACAATTAGTTTACAAAGGCTTGGAAGTAAGTTGGAACATGGGTTGTTGTTGGATCACTCAGTGAATCTATGGAGCTCAACAACTACAGAATTTACATTGACTTTTGGTGCCTTCCCAACAAATTCTACTTTGCAATTGGAAACTCAGGTTGAATCACCATGGTTACAAGTCAATGGAGCCAACTCAATTTGTTGCTGGAAACTGGCAGGATGCCATGTTTGGTAATAATTATATATATATATATCATGCATTTTCCAGCATATCAAATGTGCATTGGGAGGACCTGGCCCACTGTGGGTGGCTGCAAGCCTTGTTTGACCAATGGAAATTATCTGATGTAATTGGCACTGGGGAGAAATTCCACCACATTGTTAGCCTGGAACTTTGTAGGCTATTTCCTAGACCTCACCACATTCTATTTGGCAGTAGCATGCATTTGAAAGAGCAGTTCCCCCTAAGAACCCCCCCCCAAGGGTAGGCTGGGGTGAAGTCTCTCCTAAGTGGCAATTCTCTGTTAATACAAAAGTTGAAGGAATCCATCCAGACCTGAAAACTCGTCACTGTTAAAGAAGTTATGAAAACTTAGAAACCTTGGATTACCGGTCTCAACCCAAATTTAAAATGTGGAAAGTTTTTAATTTTTTTAATAGTTCATAGCTTGGGGCGAGGCTCACTTAGCCAGGGCCCAAGTCTAGACCACTGAGGGGCGGCCCCCATGTTGGCTTGAATACGAGTTGAAGTGTTGGGCTGGGTTCAACTTTCGATTTGACAGATTCACAAGTCGCATAGGTGCCAACGAATGGGAGGTTTTAGGAAGGGGGACCAGGTGTTGGGCTCGGCACACTAAGTCCTTGAACTAAACAAAGTCTGTGGTTAGGCCGAAAATGAAAGATGGTACGACAAGGCTTTGAACCACTTGGGAAGTCCACAGCGGGTATTAGTCCAACTTGTTTAAAGGTCGGGGTTAGCTCATGGTAATGAGTTACGCCTAAATGTCAAAGCTTCACCAAATGTGTGGTTTTCCATGTGCAAGTAACATAGGCGTTTAGAAAGGCACGAGAATGGAACAAGGTGACATTGGAACGATGCCAAGACGTAAATAGGTGCGAAAGTATCCCACTTGCAATAAAACATGCAAGGAATTTGCAACTATCAACCACTTCCCTAAACCACCACCTTTCCTAGGTCGATCCGTTGAAGTTGAACATTTAAACATTGGCTTTTACGAATAATATTGGGAAGTCGGTCAACACAAGAGTGCATAGGGAAACACAATTGCAAGTTCATCTTGTGAAATCAAATGTATCCATTTCTTTCCTTGGATGGTTGCAAAGTAGGGGTACTAAGACAATTGCACACACTTCATTACCAATAAGGATAGTCAAGGAAATAATAAGGACAACAAACAAAGCTTTGGATGTAGACAATAATATGGATAAAAGGTTGTCACCACCCCAACAAATTGAATATAGCCTTGTTAAAAAAACACCCCCCTAGCCTTCCAATATAATTTGTCGTTAGTTGGGCCTTACTAACATGGAAGGATGGGAGTGAACCAAAGACTTTAATTGTCATGGTAGATCAAAGATTTGCATGCAAACAATTATAGACATATCCCAAGGTGTATAACATTTTTCACAACCTCTAGTTGTAGACATTCATGAAATTCCCAACACCAAAGTTGATATGGATGGTTTTGACATGAATAATAGCTGATAGATGGTAAGATATATTGCCCTTGTTTTGCCAATTTTTTTGTGTTCATTCTTGGGTTTCTTTGAAGTTTCTTTTAGGGCTCTCCTTTGGGTCAAACGACCAACTAAAGAAGAAGAGAGATGGACCAATCTCCTTAGGATATCCTTGGCGATATCAATTGGAAATCCCCATGGAAACAATTTTCATGAAAATGGATTGGTTTTTTTAGGACTTGCAATCACTCTCTTGGGGAAAGTCTCCAGGAGACCAATTACTCTCTAGGGGAAGTATCTTTAAGACTTCTTGAAAAGACGAATTCGTTTCCCCAACTATGTATCCTTGGAACTTTTCATAAAACCCAATCCATCTTTTGGATAAGTCTCCCCAAGACATTTGTATAGATGATTTTGTCTCCTTGGAACATTCGAGGAGATGGCTTGGTCTACTTGGGACTTTTCAAGGAGATGGATTTTTCTCCATGGGGCTCCCATGGAAACTTGTCTTTTTGATGATTGGAAATCATTTAGAATTTTATATCAAATTTTTTGAATCAAGTCTTTGAAAAAAATTCCTTATTACATTGCAAAGAGGTCTTTATCAAGGAGTTCAAATGAAAAAGTCGTCATGGTTTATCAAGCTTGAAACACATGGCATTTTTCCATGGGACTCAAAAAAGGAAATAGACAAATGCATGGCATACTTCAAGAATAATTGGGCAAATAATTAATGTTTGAATGGCACATTTAGCATGTTCCTTGGTGCACCTCCACCTCCAAAATATAGAGTGTGAAGGCTAACATTCCACAACATACAAGAAGAAAACAACGAATGGGTGAATCCCCTTATAGCATTGGAAAAAATATTTTGATAGATTCAACAAATGACCAAAGAATCATCGTCTAAATATGTGTACATGTGCTTTAAAAAACATTTATCTACAATCCCACCATTAGAAAATTGTCTCTTAATGGCATACATTCTAAAATAGTTAAGGTTGAAACTACTAACTAATCTTGGGAGGGATTTGACAACCTTGGGATTAAACATTTTGGTGGGATGACATTCATTATGGTCAAATTATTGTATGCAAAACTCCCCAACAACTTTGGAGGCTAAAATGCCTTTGTCACTTTCCACAATGAATTTCAATTGTTTGTTGCAAAGATGAGATCAAACACATGCAAAAGATTAACTTGCAAATTATGAAGACCAAATTTGTGGAATTAATGCAATTACAAACATTTTGGGAATGGGCTAGAAAACATAAAAAATGAGGCACATGTTATGGTTAAGGGAAGCTTTCGACATCAATTGAACCTTAATGGGAAAATTGTTGAAGAAAATATTGATGATTCGCAAATTTATTTGTAACACATTTTTGCAATCTCCCATAAGTTGATTAATTTCTCTATATTTCACCAATCCATTTCCTCACATAAGTCACCTCATGTCTTCCCAAGGAGATCTAGTTCATTTCTTAAGTCTCCCCTAATAGATTAGTTGTTTCTTGGTACCTTGGAGAGATTGTTTCATCTCCCTAGTCTCCCCATGGAGATTGTGTAGGCTTGCCAATTTCCTTAAGGGTTGTTTTGTTTCCCCAAAACTTCCCACTAAGATAGAGATGTCTACACAAGGCTCCCATGGTTTACTTTTAGATTTCGTTGTCATTGTGTGATGAATTTACTTTTATACTTGTAACATGTGCAAGTTTTGATATGATTCACAACCTTATTTAGTTGGAACATATGAATGTTATAATAGTCACCATGACATGACTTTTGGATCATCATCTAAAAATATACTTGTTCACCTTGTGTTTAATCCCCCATTCATTTGTCCATAATTGTTCCTTATGTCCAAATTGATTATACTACAATGTTCAATAGAATCACATCCACATAATGCCAAGAGCCCCAATGGATACGGTTTCTTAAAAGCCAAGCTAGATGATGACTTGTCATCTTGGGGAGTAACCCAATGTTGAAGAAGCATTTGAAAAAGGGATGTTGAAGTTTAACATTACCTAGAGAAGGGATGCAAGTTGATGGATTAGACATAGTAATTGAAAGTAATGAATCTTGTCCAACATTTTCCTTTGGGGAAGGCCGGTAAACTTGAACAAAGAAATGGAGCTTGTTGAAGGTGCTGGTGAGGAGAAGGGTAACAAAGAACACCCTATAATCAATGTAAATATGGTGGAAATTGTCCATGACATGTCATGGAAGCGATTTTTCAAGAGACCAATCTCAACTACAACATTTCTTCTAAGGTTGAGGCAACCAGAACCACAACTACAGTTGCTAGAAATACATGTTCACTTTCAAGCCCAATTAAAGAAAACAATCTTTCACAAATATTTCTTTTTATTGAAATTGAAATGATGAAAAAAACATGATGGAATATATATATATATATAGTTTAAGATGTGTCTATATTTTTTATTTCCATCTATTGAGGATGATAATAAACTTAATTTTAATTAGAAAAAAGGCACAATTTCCAAAAGAAATCTTTCAAAGCATGGGGCATGAAAGACACATGGTTTTTTTGTTTAGTTATTTTTATTAAGGTGACCTTTTTGACCAAATGTCATGCTGTACATTTAGTCAAAAGGGACAAACAAAAAAAAGATTCATCAAAATGGTCATGGTTTATTCAAATAGGCCATACTAAATGGCAAAGGCTTAATCAAATCAATCATGTTGATTTAAAACTTAATTAAATTAATGATATGATTTGGCTAGTCTGTTTTACTTGTTAAGCCTAGGTTATTATAACCTATTGTAAATTATTTACCCTAAGCTATTATAGGCTATCTTAGGCTACTAATAAGTTAGGGTAAAATAACCTAAAATAAATTAGGGTAAAAAACCTTATAATATAATAACTTATAATAACTTAGGAAAAAATAACCTATGATAGGTTATATTAGTTTAAGGTATCTAATAATTTAGAATAATTTAGGGTATCACAACCTAGAATAACCAAAAATAATGTTAAATGAGTCTATTCATTATAAAAGGAACCACAAGCACCAAGGTCAAAGTCCTTACCAAGAACTACATTTTACACATGTCCTACATAGATTAATCTATTAAATACTTAAATTGTATTTTAAATGTAATTTTTAGGATTGAATATTAATATTTGTGACCAAACATGACCCATATTATAATAATAAAATTATGTTTTGCATGAGGACCTAGATTATAGTCAAATGTATACTGTTTTTAACCATTAAGGATGTTCAGAATCAAAACTAACAATATTCATTCAAAGGATTCAATACATGTGAATTTTAAAAATATAAATACATGAAGTATAATAAAGGCCATAATAAAATTGAGAACATTTGGTGAACATTTGAGTAACAAAAAGTATATTCAAATTTTATAATCCTTAAAAAAACCCTATCAACAAGTATTTTGTATATGACAAAAGATTTTAATAACATAATAAAAATGATTCCAAATTTGTACGATATCAATTTCATGAATAAATAAGCAAAATCCCAAAATATGAATAACTAATTTATTATATATAATTATTGGTGATTTTTCAAAGTAGTAGAGGTGAAGTTTTCATTGTAATCAACAAGTGATTTGACTCCTTTTACTCTGAATGGACCTGGATATATATAATAGCCTAGGAATAACATAGAAATAACCTAGAATTACTTGGGTGAAAACATGGCAAAGTGTATAACTAAAAGTATTTTTACTTGTTAAGTGAAGAAAAAGTAGGACCAAAACCCATCGCAAAATTGTTATACATTTAAATTTTTTAATTGAATGATAAATAACAAGATACTTCTTCATTATTACACGTTAACTTTCAAATTTTGCATTGCAAAAGTAGGTTTCAAGTAGACTTTTCTAAATGCAAGTAGCTTTTAAAACCTACTTTTTATAGTGTAAGATTTGATTCAAGCATGTGTCAATTATATTCTACCAAATAGAAAGTAGATAGGTTATAAACAAACAAATTATTATTATTTTGGTATTCATTTTCTTGAAATTATAAATTATAGATTTTAAAAATTGCTACCCATATATTGTTGTTTCATTTGATAGGCCAAAACACTAGCAAAAAACCTAATTAAAAAAGTCTATCAAAATAGCCAAAAAAAAAGACCTAATCAAAAGAAATGTGTTGAAATTGACTTGTTCAAAATGGCATTTTGGTTAAATTGGACAAGGGGGCAAGGGGGGGTTTTTTTATTGACTTTTTCAATGAAGGTTGTTGCCATGGAGTTTGCTAAGGAAACAATGCCCCAAAAGTTGTCCAAGAAATAATGTACGTGGAGTTAGTTAAGGAAATAGTGGATGGAGAGCTAGATGGGGGCACATTAGCCTGAAAAGCAACCAAGGTAACAATGGTTGGGGAGAATGTTAGGGAAAAGGTTGGGATCTTTGTTTTGGTTAAAAATAATAGTTGGGAAATATTATTGATGTTTCAATCTTCATCCTAGGTGGAGTTTCCAAAGTTGGACAAGTTGTGAAGGCCATGATAAACCTTTTGTTTCAAGGGAATTTTGTTAGCGAGGTTTCACCGGCTATTGTTTTTACCATTTCATTCATTGGTAGGCATGTCGTTTTTAATACATGTATGTTTGACACCATACCAATTGGCCCAACTTTTTGAAAGGTTGCATGATCCAAAACAATGCCACAATCAATTGAAAGTAAACCCACGATTATAAGCGAGTCTTGGGAAGATCTTACAACAATATTAATGGGTAATGATTAACAAAAAAACACATGGAAAGTGCAACCAAGACACTAATACAACATTGAATCAAGCCATTGACCAAGTTGTTTGATGTGACAATAGGCTTTTTGAACGACATTAGAAAAAGTGTTGGGAACCATCACCATTCTAAAAAGATTTTAAGCCCACCACACCATCTCCATTGATGGCATCTACAATAAAAGATGATCCCATGCAAATTGATAAGATGATATTCAAACAAATCATGAAACAAAAAAATTAATGATAACATGCAAATAAACTATGTTTGTATTGTGGGGAACTAGGTCACATTGTTAACAATTGTCCAAAAAAACAAATGCAACACATATCCTGGACCACTTTTGTCAACACCCTTCATTTTGAAGATTTAGGAAATGAAGATGTGTAGTTTCAGTAGGGACTATGAAACTGGACCTTGATGCATCATGTGATCGAAATGGTTAGAACCTATTTTCAAACCAACACCTTGTTCCTTATTGTTAATTGCAATCAAGTGTAACAAGTCCATGATAACAAATATTGAAACGTTGCTTAACTCTAGTGCATTTCCATGTTTCATTGGGGGGTGTCTACACTAAAAGATCCATTAGACATGTAACCATTCTTGAAATACACATTTGTAAATTCTAAACTTGATTTAGGATTCAAAAGTGCCCATATCTTTTGTGTATTGTGAGGTAAAATATAGTAAAAAATTACATTTAAAAAAATGAGTTATTTCTAATAACGTATGATGGTGGAAAAGGATTAAAACACACTTGTAACCACTATTAAGTTCTTGAATTTGGCATAAAACTTCTTGAAATTGAATTGAATATTTTTGGGAAAATTTAATATTTTCACTTTCTTTAATAATTCGAACAATGGATATGTGCCAAGTTGTGCTATAAAATCCACTCCTTACTTTTGTCCTTTGTAAAAAGGAGTTGGGTGTGGGTCCGTTTACCATGGACAAGGAGTTAGTGCAACAACTTAAGCTACCCTTGGTGAAAAAGATCATGCTAGTGGTAGTGGAAGTTATTGACAATTAGAGCTTTTCATTAAAACCTGTGATGCATGAAACCAAGGCATTAGATTATCATTGGGTAGCATATAAGCAAAGTTTTTTTCAGTGTCATTTCATCCCAAACAAACCTTATCATCATTGGGTTATATTGGTTCATTTTACATAATCCATTATTGCATTAACATATGAAGAATTTCCATTTTGAAGCATCAAGGGAAGAAGTGTCAAAATGCAAGGCTTTGCTTATAAGCTTGTTTGGTGAAAGTCAAGATTCTCATTTAGGTGCATTGAAAGATGATCCAAAATTTGATTAGTGCTTGCAGAACTTGGAGTGTGACAAAGACCTTAAGAATTTGCAAAAACCCAAATAATGAAAAAAATTGTTGGTGGGAGAATTTTTTTTCATGCAAGCTATAAAAAAAGGAGATGCACTCTTGATATATATGTTCTTCCAACACAAGACCTTAACGTGAAAAACCATGAGAGCCCTTTATAATACCAAACATACAAAGATGTTTTTGAAAAGAAAAATGTTGATGTGTTGCATGAACATCAACCATATGATTCACAAGAAAGAATTTTATCCTTTGCAACCAAGAAATCAATGATTAGATGTTTTAAATGATTACATATTGATTGTAGTCATAGGATTTTACTTCAAATCCTATGTGGAAAAAGTTGTAGTCATATATTAATAGTGCATTTGACTAGTACATGATGATGTAATAATAAGAAGGATGACATCATTGTTTCATTATAAATTTTCATCCATATGACATCCATGAATGATGACATTTGGTGATGTGTATGTCCAAAATATCATTTGAAAATGTGATTAGGATAAAATCATTTCAAATATGATTAAAGAATACCTATGCAAATGACATGGACAAAATGATGTGTCATATAATTATTGTACAATGATTCAATAATTGACTATCAGTAATTTAACATGAGTATAAATAGATATAAAAAACTACATGTAAGGAACTGATTTTGATTAATATTATACATATAGCTAATATAAAAACTTTTATTACATTTTTCTTAAATATGCTTGATATATAATCAATTTAAATATTGAATGTGAATAAATTAGATATTATACATTGAAATATAATTTAATGGTAAAAGTATGATATATTATAAATAAAATTTTATATTGTAATTTAAAAATAAAATAGAAGTGTAAAATGTGGGAAATATATAATTTATTTGTACATTATAATTGTGTAAAATGCATAAAATTTATAATTTCAGAAAATTACTTAATATTTTGATATTAATTATTATTATCAAATTAAAATAAAATATTTAGATTAAATTTATACCTCATATTTAATATATGTAATTTCAATGACAACAATAATGAAGCAGGGAATTCATAGCACTCGAGCTGGAGAATGAATTTGTAGAGTCATCGAATTCATACGCTTTTTGACTTCCAGATGTGTGTGGCAAAATTGAGGAAGTAGTTGAGGAGACATAAGATCACTTTGAAACAACTACAAAGAAGTCAGAAGAATTAAGTGAAGCTTCTTCTACTTTGAAACTAAAGCTAGTGCATATTTTTTGTTGCAAACTTTTAAGGGGTGTATAGTATTTCTTGGGGGGAGGACTGTTCAGCTAGTCCTCCCCCCAAGAAATGTCAGCTCCCACAAACATTGTCAACTCAATTGCATTGAAATAACAAACTTGTATAAACACACTTCAATGCTACGCACACTTCACAAGTACAAGATTCTAGCTAGAAACAAAATTTTCCTTCATACCCAAATACACAAAGAAGCAGCTTCTTTGTCAAGCTCCAGCTTGTTGCTGACCAAGAAGAGCTCCAAAAACAGATGTCCCACAATCCTTGTTCAGAAAACCAATCAATATATATATTTTTGTAATATATATAGATATAATTATTTTATGATCCATTTATAAATATTTTATGTGGATAAATTATATGGACACATATGTCTAAATTCAAATTTATTAGTAAAATTATGATATATTGGAAAAAAATTGTATAATACAAATTCTTAAATAAAATGAAGGTTTAAGATATGAAAGATATATTTTATTTATTCATGTATTAGCCATAAAAAAATTTCCATTTAAAAGTCATGTGTTTGAATTTAATTTTTGTTATGGATCGGACTAGTGTGAAGCAAGGCAAGGAAAAATGGCTACAACCAAGCAGGGAAATACAAGACAAGACAAGACAAGATAGGACAATACTGGAGGACTAAGAGCTCTATTGATTCATCAACTGGTGTTGGTATGCTAGAGGGCTGTCCCCCAGACCATCTCCTTTTATAACCCTAAACCATCCTATCTTGAGATGCCGAAACATGGCTGCAATGCCGAGACGTGGCTACATTGCTGTACTTTGGAGATGTGGCTGCACTGCTGCAACGCTGAGACATGGTAACACTGAGTGCAACCACTTTGGAGACGTAGCTACACTACTATAATGCTGAGACATGGCAGCACTAAGTGCAGCCACTTTGGAGACGTGGTTGCACAGTTGCACTGCTGCATTGCTGCATTGCTGAGACATGGCAGCATTGTTGTACCCTGCTTTTGTGTTGTTAGATCCAGGCCATGACATTATCCCCTCCTCAAGCGACATCTTCCAGATGGAGCCGGTTTGTTAGGATACCGTTGGTGGAACCGATTAATTAAGTCTTGGGCATGAACTAGGTTTTCAGTAGGCTCCCAAGTAGCTTCAGAAGGAGGGTAGCCTCGCCAAAAAACAAGGTACAGGAGCTTTCCACGAATCCTCTTGGAGTCCAGGACCTCTTGAACTTCAAATTCTTCTTGGCCTTCAATTTCGACTGGAGCTGGGGGTTCTCGATGACGTTCTGGGATCTAGTTTTCATGATAGGTCTCAAGCAAGGAGACATGGAAAACATTGTGGATCTTGAACTGGGGTGGAAGTTCCAACTGGCAAGCCACTAGACCAACAAGTTTGGCGATTTTGAAAGGTCCAAGGCGCTTGTAATCCAATTTGGCACATGGGCGAGTGGTAGCAATGCTCTTTCTGAGAAGCCAGACCTTGTCTCCAACCTTGAAGTTTGGATGGTCCTTGCGTCGGCGGTCTGCTTGCTTCTTTTGCCATTCCTGTGTTAGTTTGAGTTTTGTCATAAGGTCCTGTTGAACCTATCTAAGCCTTGTGGCCCTTTCTTCAGCCGAGGGGTTTATCGAATCTCCAAGAATTTCAAGGCTAAACCTGGGATGAAAGCCGTAATTGGTAAAGAACGAACTGATACCAGTTGATGCATGCGTTGTGTTGTTATAAGCAAATTCTGCTTGAGATAGCAAGGCCAGCCAGTCATCCTATTGGTAGTTCACAATGTAACGAAGGTATTATTCAAGTGTCTGGTTTGTCCATTCGATTTGTCCATCTATTTCAGGGTGGAAAGCTAAAAATAGCCGAATGTCAACTCCAAGGAGTTTGAATAGGCACCGCTAGAACTGGGATGCAAACTGAGGGCCTTTGTCGGACACAATTTCCTCGGGGAGTCCATGTAGTCGGACTATCTCGTCTAAAATTGACTGAACTGTTTCTTCTGCCATGATTGACTTGGAACAAGGGGTGAAATGGGCCATTTTGGTGAGATGATCGACCACAACCAGTATTGAGTTCTTGGCTTTGACAGTAGGGAGGTCCGTGATGAAGTCCATTGCAATAGATCCCTAAGGTCGGCTAGGAATTAGCAGGGGTTGTAAGAGTCCAAATGGGCGATGTTGGGAGCCTTGGATCGAGCACATGTATCACAAGACTTGACATATTCTCGTAGTAGCCTGTTCATCTTGGGCCACCAATAATTCCTTGACACTAGTTCATGAGTCTGTGCCATTCCGAAGTGACTGGCCAGGGTGTTGTCATGGCATTCTCTCAGGATCTTTAGGCGTATAGGTCCTTCGGGTACATAAATCAAGTTGTTTCGAAGGAGAAGTCCGTCTTGCTGCTCAAATTAATCCAGATCATCACGATTTGGGTTCCTTGGTCATTCCTGGAGTTCCTTCTTGATGTGGGTAGCCCAGGTATCTTCCTAAGTTGCCATCTTGATGTCCCTGACAAGGTATGAATCTGGGAGGGTGTTGATTATTGTTGCAACTCGAAATTGCTTGGGCTTGAGTAAGGTTTGGGTCTGCTGGTCATAGGTCTCATCCCCCACTCGAAGTTCATATTTTGAGTGGCGAGATAACGCGTCAACCTTCGCTTGTTGGGTGCCGGGCTGATACTGAATTTCAAAATCAAAATCAGCTAGGAAGATAGACTAACATGCCTGGCGACGATTCAAGGTCCGGGTAATTGTGAAATACAGGAGATTTTTGGTGATTTGTCAGAACTTAGACTCGATGCTGAGCTCTGGCAAGATACGGTCTCCACTGTTCGAATGTTGTGATGATTGCGAGGAGTTCCTTGTCATAGACCTGGTAGTTGATTTCGGCACTGGTCAACTTCCGTGAATAGAAAGCAACCGGATGTAGCAACCCATCTATTCCAAATTAAAATAGGATAGCTCCCAAGGCAAAATCTGAAGCGTCCGTTTCCACAATGAATGGCTTGGCAGGGTCGAGATGTATCAGGATTGGTGCAGAGGTGAATGCCATCTTGAGAGTATCAAAAGCAGCCTGGGCCGTTGGATTCCACGAGAAGGGCTTGTCCCTGCAAGTCAGGGCTGTTAATGGTGTTGTGATCTTGGAATAACCTTTGGTAAACCGACGATAGAAATTGGCAAACCCTAAGAAGTGTTGAACGTCTTTGACCGAGGATGGAGTAGCCCAACACTGGATGGTCTCGACCTTTGACTTGTCCATGAAAATGCCATCTAGAGAGATCACGTAGCCGAGGAACGCCACT
>Ga0209611_10004230_pt1 | contig 24629 bp, 16 predicted proteins | sample S1TSphgellanicum_3_FD_187693 | JGI IMG/M metagenome (GOLD analysis project Ga0209611, IMG submission 187693) | Host-associated microbial communities from peat moss isolated from Minnesota, USA - S1T2_Fc - Sphagnum magellanicum MG (SPAdes) (version 2) | ecosystem: Host-associated > Plants > Peat...
TAGAACCAAAATGGAAGAATGGGAATCAAAGATAAAATAAAAATCAAAGATGGGAACCCATCCATCAAAAGTACAAGGCAAATGAGAACACAAGTAGACACAACCCAAAGAAAAACCAAAAGCAAACAATAAAAAAAATAATCAAGTCAAGACATTATGCAAAGAGGACTCATAGCTACGAAATGACAATCAACAATAATAAAGAAGACATAAGACAAAAGAATTGTCATTTGCCACAAATCTACTAGAAACGGAAATGCACTAACTATGATGTGTGGAAGAGATGAGGAACCTTCACCAAATGCAACAATTCGCTAAAGAATCACTATGGCTTGCACATGTTGCAAGGTTATGGAGATGCATTATCAATAGTAAAAAAAAACCATCAAAGGGACTAAATAAAACCATTGATGACACACAATAGTGGTATGTGCACAAGTAGTACAAAATGAATCAAAACAAGAATGAAGACACCCATACATCTCAATAGCAAGGGGAATGAAATCATCGCCTAATGTATGATTATATTTTCTCCTAAATAGCCATCATTGTTAAATGTGTTGTTGTCATCAATGCTCACTGTACCATATCTATGTGAGTCGAGTCAATAATGACAATGGGTGCAAGTAAGGTAAAGTAAATGGTTCACTACTCCTTGTCAAAAAAAATTATATTTAACCATGAAAAAAATTTAATATATTGAAAGTAAAAAAAAAATGTACAATAATTAACATGATAATAATCTTTCATTTTATATTTTAAATGTTTAAAAAATCAATCTTGAAAGTAGAATTAAGTAGAATTTTTTAAAATATTTCTACTTGCACAAAATGTCTAATCTTACAAAATGGGTTACATGTAGATGAAATATTGATTTTTAAAAAAAATCAACTTAGTGAAACCCTAAAAAATACTTATGTATTATCAAATTATGAATGTTATAATCATAAATATCAAATTTTTAATATGAAATAGATTTGAACACCATTTTGACCTAGTTAGTTTCAAACCTATTTTCAACCTACTTTTATGACACCATAGTTGTTCAAACTTTGTACCCAACTTCCCATAAACTAAATGTAATGCCCTATGGTTTTACATTTTGATTTCAAAATATTTTGGATCTATTTTCTTATGTCCATATCAAAAGTTGTTTCATTTTTTAATTAAACTTCAGGCAGACTACTTTTTTTGTCTACTTTATTTTGCCGACACATCAATGTCCATCAAGGTCTAAAGTTGTCTCTAGTGATAAGGATATCCACTCGTCATTGGGTGTGGCGAGGGGAAAGGTGGGAGACCTTCCTTTGAACATGTGCTTCACTTTCTAAAACAAGAGTTGCGATCGCATCCCGAAGTGTATCATGAGCCATTGTACATTCACTCTCACATGGGCATCAAAGTAAATGGGTACCTATATCATTGTTGGTATGACCACACTATCACTGTGGAATTTTGGTAACTTTAGGATGTGGCAAGCCAAGATGAGTACATAGTGCTAAAAAAAAGTGGATTGACAATAAACGAAATGTAGATGTGGTAGGACAAAGCACATACCCTTAAACCTGCACATGAGCAGAGACATGTTTGCATGGCATTTGAAGGAACATGTACTAGAAGTGAAGCGACTCATGTACATGATCCGCCAAATAAGCCTTCAACTAGAAGTAAAACAGAACCACTAGGCTCTCAAAAGGTGGGACTTGAAAGTGACAACCTAGGGTAATAGGGCTCGAATATCTTGTAGTGCCATTTGGAACAACGAAGTGTAAATCTCAACATGTGTTATTGCATCCAAAAGAATATGATGATCATCTTGTTGGAAACGAATGCCAAGTGTAGTACCGATTAATACCCAACATCCTTGGAATGTGGGGGGAGCAATCTAAATTATAAAAAAGAAGCTAAACCTATTCGAAGAAGCAAGAAAAGTGGCCTAACAACGAACTAAATGACCGATAGAACTACCAAAAGATGTTGCATCAAATAACTTCTCCAACGTAATTATGGTACGAATATCAAACTTAACGTAATGCTGCAAAATACTTAAAGATGAAAACATTGTACAAAACGAGTAACCAATGTGCTAAGCATAGCACAACAAAAGCATCATAAAAGTTGTTTGAAGATCTACATGTAAACATAGAGGACTAAATATCATCATAAGGTCTTCATGCAAAACCGTGACCATAAACGATTCAACAAATGATCTAGATCCCACCAATGCACCCAAAATACAAAAGCCCACGTCAGGAATAAAAAAAGCCAGGAAGAAGTGATATAGAATGGTCCAACCCCTATGGAGACCATGCTACACATTTCATTCACTACATTGAAATCCCTAATGCTGAAAACTCCTATTGCAATCATTAAAAAATAAAAAATTACATTTGATGTAAGACCTATTATATGTGTCTCATCCACCAACAAGGGAAACATAAATAGGGTGGGTTGTTGCTATAGAACAAAAAACACAAAGGCGAACTAAAGTAAACAACCTTCCTCCCAATGGGTCCCCATGTTGTGTACCTAACTCTGATGAAATGACTATGAAATTCCCATGTTAGGAAGCTTGAGAAAAATACAATGGGTACGGGCGTGCATAGATTCATTGAATAAATGGGAAATTTTGATATAAAAAATTGAAAAAAATTTGTAATTTTTAAAAAATGGCTAACCATGACACCAAATTGAAGGTGTTATGGACATCCACCTATAACACCACCCTATTTGGGTGCAAATCTAACATTGTTTGAATGCCATGAACCATTGGTTCACACCCGCCATGAATCACTACACCAAACTAATGAAGATTAAAATTTTCCATGAAAGTACCCTTAAACTAAAGAACTAATGTGTGAACAACTAAGTGATAGGTCCCCTCACCAATCTTGATGGGATGTATGCTTTCAAACTGTTTTTCCAAGGTTAAGAATTGAAATGTAGAAAGCAAATGTGATACTGAAGGTGGAACATGATTTCGAACAATGTGCTCACATACCTTGAAAAAGAGGTTGAAGCCACTCATAAAATCATCTAAAATAAAATAGTTTCATAAAAGCTTATACACCATATATGAAAGGCCACTAAAAAAAGATGTGAATAAACTGAAGCAAAAATAAATGCCTTTCAATTTAAAGTAACCTATGTTTTGAAATGGAAATCATTGACGAAAGGAAGGAAATCAACCTCAATAAGTGGATGGAAAAAACAAAGGACTCTCATGGCTTTATCAAATGGGGCTACATGTGTGTTTGGAGCTAATGCACGTACTGTTTGAACATACTCCCTTACATGAACAAAGGCCTATGCACGACATAAACATGTTGATGGAAGTGGGGTAGGATCTAGAATCACTTCCAAACATTTATGAGAAACTAAAATTAATGTTTTGATCATGTGTTCTTTTTGTAATCTCTCCTAGTTGCCACCCATGTATTGACGCAAACAAACGCGAGTCTTTTGGTGGCCTTTCTCGCCACCCATGGAAGAAAGAACAAACATCAAAAAGGGAATAACAAAAGAACATGCCAAGCTACAATATTTGCAAGATCAAATGTTAATTAAAATAAAGGAATATGCAAAGTCCGTTAAACATCAACTCGAAGAACATATGGAATATGATGGTATGAACAAAGAAAAAATAAATTCAAATGGAAAGCATCAATGATGTCTATGGATGCAATCCATGTCCATGTTAATGAAGGAAGACAACATGGTAAAGTCAAGGGCAACACTACCCCTAAAACAAATGACTGCCTATAAGTGGTGCATGAAAGTTGGTGTTGTGTTAAATTCACCTTTGCATTGAGTAAATGACCGCAAAAAGGATAAGGAATGTGGGGTTGTGGAAAAAAGGGCCATATGATGGATATTGTGACGCTCCTAATGGGGGTGACAAGTGAAGCAACAAAAGGCTAAAAAACCAAAAGAGGATGAAAGGATTGGCCGAAGTAAATTAGGAAGGATAATAATGATAGGCAAGTTGATGGAAACTATAGCATAGTTAGGCATAAGGGTAAAGTTGATTACTCACTTTCCATTCGGTGCATGCTGGGAAGGTTGGAATGGCTGGCAACACTTTGAAGATAAAAAACCCACATGCTTTGCCATGCCTATCCACGACCTAGCATATTTGGTTTAAAACTAAAAACCCTAAACCCCAATTTTGAAAATCCCAACTCACAAAACCCTTTATTCCCACTCAAACCCTAAAACTATTGCCTTAAAAGAACCAAAATAATTATAATTTAAGTTTTAAAAACTGAACCAAATGTTATTCACAAAATAAGAACCACCCAACATTGGTTTTTACCTTTGTTCTTGTGTAAGTGTTGATCCACTCAATCATGAGGCAACCAAGATTTGAGAACCGGCATATCCATAGTTGTTATCCATGTCTAGAATTTGTTTGTTGTCTAAAATGTCATAAGTTATAACTAGACAACATTGGTGGAAACTTTTTCCAAATCTCATTGCTAAACCATTAAGCCTTCCATTGAATTTATAATAAATTGAATACAAAGTTTGAGAAATATTTATAATTGACTTCAAATACTTCTGAAAGTGACCATACATTCAAACCATCTTCCACATTGGAACTTTGAAATTTACTATAATTACAACATGACTTTTTGTAAGTTCATAATGTATTACAGTGAACCATCAACATGAAATTTATGCCAGAGCTTTATAAGTTGGAAGAAATTTTCAAATCTTTGTGATGATTAGAACCTCCTAAAATCTAACTTGGTTTACTTTGCCTTGGGTTCCTCATGCAAAAATCATTGTATTTGAAGCTTCTTGGGATAATAGGTGGTACACATTCATGTGTTTTTACAAGGATATGAAAACCTGTTGTTTTGTTGTGAATGACAAAGAAATCAAAACTTCTCACTGAAAAATGTTTCACATCCCTTCACTCTTATACCTTAATTTAACCTTGGGGGATTGTTTTCGAGCCACTTTTGTCAGGTTTCCTACATCTTCAAGGCAACCACCATTTACTATTATTGACATACAAATGTTCTGCCCAGCCTTGGGAAGTTGTGACTTGTGACAGAGAAAAAGTTAGGGGAGGGGGAGGGCTTTGTAAGAGATAGTTCTATTGTGAAAAAAACTATTTTAAATTTTAAATGAATTTTTAATGAAAAAAAAGTTCAATATCCAATAATTTCACCATATGTTGAAACATTATGAAACCATCTCAATGCACCCCCTACTCATCAAGGGCTTTCCAGCAATACAAGAGTAGAGCAAGGAGGGCTATGATTTGGGAGATCTCAACATGAGAAACAAAACAAACCAACTACCTTCCTTCATAGATAGATTTGAGGGAGTACTCAATTCAGCTTAATAGGTAGACTTGTAGTTGCGTTTTTGGAATCAGATCCAATGGATGAAAGTGTAGGGTAACACTCGAGGAGCAAAGCATTCCCAAAATAAGCACTTGCCAAGGGTGAGTCAAGGGGTGCTCATTTCAAGAATGCCCTACTCTGAAGGCATTTCCTGATGTAAAGCACCAACACAAAAATTGTTTTTAAATTGTTTTCCCATGGCACCTATAGCATGTCTGACGTGCCCTTTCAAGTAAGGCCACAACTTGGGCTCGCCTAATTGAGGCCCATGACAAGACCACTAAGGGATGGCCCCCTTAGCAACATGGGTGGTGCAACATAATGTTGAGTTGGGTTTGACTCCTGGCTTGGCAAGCTGAGCCAAACACAAGAAGTGTGCTTTGCAAGGACCAAAATGATTCCAGGCCTACTAAGTGTTGAAAGGGGACTTACATAAGTGCAAGTCTTTCCCTTTTGAGGCTCAAACGTGAGTCCTAGACTGGAGTCTAACTCTGAAAAGGGGTCACCATAGGGTGAGTCCTAAAGTGGAGTCGAGATTTGAAGTGGCCTCACCATAGGGTGAATCCACTATAAGTCCTTTAAGGGGCAAATTGCGCTAAGGCATTAGTGTTTTGTTTGGAACATTTTATGTTTGTGATTGGGCTACCAAATGAGATTTGGGGGTCTCAAGCGAGAAAAGGCCTGGACTAAATGGGAAGTCCACAATGGTCTAAGAGTTGGGATAAGTCCTAGAGTATTGAGTCAGTGCAAGATCACTCAAAAGCGAAGACTAACCTGTATCTGGTTTGGCCATGTGCAGGTTGAATCTAAGTGCATGATGGGAGTTCACAAGTGCAAGAGTGCCAAGGCGAACCAAGTGTGATGTATCCACTAGTGTTGGGTGGTTCTCAGATTGTTTAAAGACCCGTCAGGTCCAGGTTTTAGAACAGTTTATAAGACCTCTCCTGCTTCTTTAATTTATTTTTTAATTATTTTACAAGAGACCTGAGCAGGGTGTCAGCATTTTAAGAAAAAAAATTTCACCAGGTTTCAAAATGCCGAGTCTCACACACTTAAAACCCATTGATATTCAAAGGTGATTTTCACAACTGAACATTAAGGGAGCGAAACTCAGAAAACCAAAAATTTTGTGGTACATTTGAGTTTCATCTGGTTTTTATTTTTTGAGTGCCTCCACTGTTACTACATATATTTTCACTACTCCTACTTGTACAACTACAATAATTATTCTTGAATCTTGTGCATTAAATGCTGAGTTTCAGCATTTTATATTGAGATTTAATATTAAAAAATTTAAAGTGACAATTGAATATAATTGAATGTAATAAGTAAAATAATGATAAAATTTAGAATCTTGAGCTTGCTACTTTTTAATACCGTGATAAGGTATCAATTTTTTAAAATAAAAAATAAAAACAAGGATTCAAGTGACTGGTTCCCCCCTCCAGAAAGAACTGGTGAATGAGATTCAAGCAGGGTATGATCTTATGTAAAGATATGGTATTCAACTTGAAACCCAACTCGAACCTTGCCTGATTTTTAATCATTTTCTCATATCTGTTCATGAAAAGAAAAATTAATGGACAAATGCCCACCTGAGAGGGCATTTCATTTTTCAAAATGCCCCAGCCTTTACAAAGGAGAAATTCTGCTGGAAATGGTGCCCTCCAGGTAAACTAGAAATTTTTTGCAAGTGCTTTATGGCTAAGTAATTTGCAAAAGGCCAGGCCACAGTGCGACTTGCTTCTAGTTTGGTTGCTGTAAAGTGTTTATTAGAAATAAACATTGAAATTTTGACTTCAATCTGTAATCTTGTTCACGTTTGCTGCAGGTTGTCAAATTCCAAGGAGAGCCACGTTCTTCACCTTCTTTTTCTTTTCCAGAGAACGCCAAAGGAAAGGGGTCTGTGTACTTGTAAAGCGGTAACAAGACAAAGATAGGGACCCTAAGTTGATGAAGATTGGGACCCTGAGTTGATGAAGTCTCCAAAAAATGTCCACATAAGGTGGTCAGTGATCGAAGGGACCTGGAGACTTGAAAAAAAAAAAAAAAAAAAATTCTACCCAAAAGCATGAGAATCTCACCCTTTCCAAATTCCAACTCATTACATGCTATCACTTGACTTAAGTACCGGCACCGGCATCGCAATTGAGCCTAGGACATTTGCATGGTGCAGGGACAAGACCTAAAACTCTCTAGTTTCCCAAAGTCAAACTACAAAGAGCTTTCACCGACATATGCGTTCACAGATGGAATGAAGTTGAGGTCTGTGTGAGTTCCCAAAGTTAACTATTCACACTGAGGTCTGAGTTCTTTTGTGCGAAAGTGCTTGCCATGCTTCCTCCTACTTTTTCATCTTCTTGACTTTTGGTTTTGGTTGCAATTAGGAGCTAGCTAGTCCCTTACCTAGCCTACCCCAAGAAGGTTGGATAACAGATTTTGTGGTTGTCGTTAATAGTAAAAGCAAGTGGAGGCTTACATATTGTTTCATTTACAAGTCCTTGCAGGGTTTCTTTTTCCAATTTTGTGATGTAGCCCAGGTGGCTATCATCTTGAAAGTGATTTAGCCAAATCTGGCCACATGTACTATTATGGAAGTAGGAAAAAATCAAAATATTTCTATATTTTTGGCTACCCACTGGAACTAATAATAAAAATCTGGCGATTGGTAGAGTTATTTTTTCGAAGTCTGGCGAATTTGGGGACATTTTTTTCATGGAAAATCCTTCCTATAGATCGAAATCATATTTTTCAGGTAGGGACTTGGCAAAAATTCGCCTGTAAATGAAATGCTGAGTCCATGCAACCCTGCACTGAGTGCACAAACTATAAAAGTTCATATGAATTTGAGCATCCTGTAGGCTACACTAAGGAAGAAGCTGCGTTTCTTTTTCTCCTGGCAAATTTTTACCAAAAGGCTAATTTTAATGAAAATTACTGTAGCCTGGGCCATTGACCCAAGTGTGAACTGTTTACCCCACTAATTTTTCATTCCAAAACCAATTTTTGTAATTTAATTGGATTTCCATCCCAATGACAAGCAATTCAAAATTCAATTTTTCTCACACCTTTGGTCTAAAAAATTTCAAATCACTTTCATTATATCCTACTCAGGGAGGGCTTTCCAACAATACCAAGAGCATGCCCAAAATTCCTCTATAATTTTTAGTTTTGATTTAAATGATTTTTCAATGAAAAAATTGGTCAACATTCAATATCTTCTTGGTCAAAACATTATGAAAGCAAATTAGTGCAACCCTACTCATCAATGGTTTGGGAGAATTTAACACGACAAACAAACAAGCAAATCAAAACACCTTTCTTCATAAATGGATGGCAAGAAAATAAGTTAACACCTTAATTTTTTACTTTCATACTTTACATAGCCAAATCAATGAAGATTTTGTACGAGGCAACTTGTCATGTGTTATAGCATGAGGGTTTCATATTGGCATCTATCAAATAAAATGATTACACAATATCATATTGAAAAAGAAAGGCAATACCTCAATAAGGTGTTACACTTAATAGCTAGCCCAAACTTTGAAAAGATTTTGATAACAACATTAGAAATTCCATTTAAGTTTTTACTTTGTTATGATTCACATTTGGTTTGTAAATGTGGGTACATCTAGATATATCGGTTCTCATTTGCAATTTGTTAGCATCTTGATGTTGCAAGGAAATTTGACTTTGACTTTATGGTTTGGAGTAAATTGGTTCAACAAACAAATGTGCAACATTTGAATTTGTTTGAAATGAAAATAATGTTAGGATCAATGTTGACAAGATCAAGGTATCAAGCAAGTTGAAGTCCAAGGTCATGTTTGGTGTGTGGAATATCCAAATTAGTGGTTAAAATTTTTTTTGAAATTGAATTCAGATCCAAATCTTGAAATCACTTCTTGCTAAATCTGAACTTGGATCGGGCTACTATCCCTTTTAAGAAAGGTTCAAGTTCTCTAGCAATACATAAGTACAAGAGCTTTTTTAAATGCAACAACCAAGCCATGGTTTTTTTTAATTCTAACAATTCAACTTTGGCCAAACCTTATGGGATGTATGTTACATCACCAAACAAAAAGATGAAAAAAGTGGTGTCATCACCTTTTGGTTTAGTTTGAAAATAAAATTGGATTTGTGTAGTTTTAACTCAATGAACTACCATTCGTTTAATGCATTAGCATTTAAGTGATTGCCAAATCATAATTCCACCCTCAATGAACTCCAAATTTTGCTAATTCATCAATTCCCCTTCTCCCAAAAAACCAAACCAAAAAAATCCATCCCCCAAATGGAAAAAAAAGGGTATTGTCACTACCTACTATTGTGTTTCATTGGTTGTTAAGATTTTTTTCTGTTATGATCATCCCCAATTTCCTTCTAAACTAATACCCATTCCATGATTGTGGGGATTTATTTAAACAAGTTATTAGTTTTAATTGGGTGCAAGGGTTTAAGCACATTGAAGTGGAACAAAAATGGCACTTGAAGAGTTCATTCTTAAGCTAAAAATTGAAACCAAAAACACAAAACCATTGAATTACCTTTCTTTTAAAAAAAAATTCTAAGAACTATGTTTTCCCACCATTTCTAACACCTTACACAACACTTTTAATAAAAGTACTTCAATTAAATTTGACTTTTTGACATTGAATAACACTTAATAAAATCTTAACAATTATGACTGCCAAAAAATATATGAATGGAGATTCACACTTGTAATGACATTTTCAATACAAATTATGGTAAAATATGAGTTCTTTAAATAATATGAGTTCTTCAAATAATAAAATTTGACATATTTAGTCACTCCAAATCATTTGGATTGGAATTCTATGTCAACATCATAATTTTATAAACCTCCAGTCAACATACCGGTCCTTGTTCTTTAATTTCAAAAGTTCATAGGTAAAAGTGAGTGAATTTTTTTCAAGAAATGATTGTACATATGTTTTCACAATCAAGTTGATAATATAAAACAAAGTCCCAATTGGAAAATTGGACACAATATGTTTTGCTTAGAGACAATAAAACAAGATGGATACTACAAAAAAATTTAAAATGTCAAAAAAATGAGCCACCCATTTGTTCATCTACCCTTTGATTCCCAACTAGCCAAAGTTTATATGGACTCACAAAACTTACCATGGCCTAAACTTCAAGAAAAGGTACTACCATCTTTATAATATACTTTGAAACTTGTCATCACACTTACATTGAAAAAGAATTTCCCCCAAATACTCTTGAAATCACCTCCAAAGATCATGACTTTTCTATTACCTCACAATTCTAGAGGCCCATAACTTCCACAAACTAAAACTAAATCAAGCATAATGATGGGACCTAAGAAAGCCAAAATTGTTTTGGTTAGTTTTGTCCCAACCTTTTAAATGACCATAACTCACACCAAATAAACATGTTTATTTTCAAAATGCAAGTCCACTAACTTATAATGTTCAACAAATTAAAAATCATTTGATTTTATCACTAACCTTGTCATAAACATCTTAAGGGTGAAAGCACATTAAGGTGGAGCCTAAGTGGCAAAACTTGAAAATTCATTTGAAGGATACAATACCTTGTGTAAATAAGATACCTTGAATCACATGGGTTGTGTGACAAGGTGCCATTAAATATTTGTCACAAGGACTTGAATAGCCCTATCTTAGCTTATGATAATTTTATATTTCAAATGAAGGTTCATCAAAACTAATCATTTCAATGAATAAAGGAGTTTTGTAAAAAAAACTCATAATTCAACATACATTTCAATATTTTTGTCATTAACATCCTTCCAAATTGTATTTTTTAGTATCGATATCATTACATCATATTATCATTGATTCCTTTATTGATTATAGGGCATTCTATAAAGGTGTATTGAATCCATACTCATGTAATCTAGACTCATTATGGACTATGATAGGGTTTATGTACAACTTAAAAGTCCATAACAAATTGAATACTAAAGATTTTTCTACAAACATTTTACAAATTTATGTTTTGATGTATGAAATCATTATAGACATGAGTCCCTTTTTGTCATTAACAAAATATAAATTGGAATTTACCTCATTGACAATTTGAAAATTACTAAATTATCCTTTATCATTTATGATACATTCCAAAATGTTCCACCTAGTGTGCTTTCATCCCTAAAATTCCTTGGAAGTTCCAATTCCCAAAGTGGAAATTGATTTCAAAGGCGTGATAGTTCTTTTGTTTCATTCCCATGTTTTTCACTTGTTAAGAATGTGTCTAAGCTTTGCCATTCCTCAACCCAAGATAAGTAATGTCAAATCACTACTACAAAATGTGAGTGTAGTTCACTAATCCTTGTTCACTAGACCAATGAATTCATTACATCCCCAATTGGTGATTGAAATTTAATCATCACAAAAAATTCCAAAAGATTAGATGGATTGGGTGGACTTGGGTTTCAATCCATATATGAATTAGAGTTCAATCCTAATACATAAATAAATAAATAATTTGTAAAAAAAATTCAGGCCAATTAAATATTTTAATGATAGTTGAAACTCAACCACCACTTTGAATTGTTGAAATTTTTTTAATTATTTTCTTTCATTTTTCCAAACAAGTTGGATTAGGACTTGGTTTCTATTGTGACAAAATGGACCTAGGTCCTAATGTTCATGGTCATTAAAATATGTTCTAGAGAAAAAAAAGAAACTTTAATCATCCAAATGTGGTGACTAAACTTTAATCATCATTTTGATGATAAATTCAAGAAGTGTTTTTTTGGGAATAAGGTGGACTAAATCCTAGTTGCATATGGCAACTAAAATTTAATCCCATGAATAAATAATAACCTATTTGCAAAATGAAAATATTTTTACTATGGGAGTGACAAAATAACGCATTAGATGAAAAATTGACATGACAACTAATCAATGTAAATTTGTGTGTCATGTCAATTTTGAAAACCTTATTTCAACCTCATTGTTTGTTTGTTTGTTTTTTTTTTTTTTTTTTTTTTTTTTTTTTTTTTTTCCACTTTGGCCTTGATTATGAGCCTTAAGTTAAGATTATGATCATTTTTTTTCAAATCACATGATCTTCAACTTATTGGAAAGATATTGTTCAATATTACAAGATAATGGGTCCACATTCTTAAAACAAACCTCTACCACATCATTTAGGACCATTTGAAGGGTCAAAATAAAAACTATCAAAACAACTCTGATTCCGTCAAACCATCATTTGGGGAATGTGCCCCCAAAGACTTGGCACAAGGTAAAGGGTAAATTATATGCTAAAATGTGTTACAAAAGACTTTTGAACCTTGGGTGTGCAAACCTTGCACCAAAATTAAAAAAGTGACATTAGAATTTTGGAATACAACCAAAAATAATTGCTTTGTTCATGTCTTGGTCACATCAAGCTACACAAATGAAGTAATGAAGATAGTTCATTAATGCTATTGGAGCCAATTTTGATTCATGAACTAGCCACAAGCACACATGAACTAATAAGATTCACCATGGCTTGAATTTGGGCAATGTCGCCTTTTCCCCTATAATTTTTTGTAGTTCATCATTGCAAATCTTACATTGAAATGACATTTTCCCCATGACTCCCAATTTTTAAATACCATGATTTCATGAATTTTTGTTTATAGTCAATTTCACATTGAAATATTCAAACTTTCACATGAATTTCTGAACTATTCACATGTTTAGTGATATCTAAAGGGTAATGTACTAATAATTTTGATCAAAATCATAGGGGATAATTATAATATTTGTAGTATGATAATTATTATAATTTCAAGAATTGTAATTAATTAAAAATGTGGAGTCTTGAAAATGTCAAAAATGAATCACCTAACCATGTTTTTACTCCCATCTATTACATTCTTACAATAAATTCAAACAAAATATTAACCATCTACCAACTTATAAAGTCTACCTACATATTTATTAGCTACCTACCAATCTACATTTTATCACACCCCAATTTATATACATACATATTAATTACCTATTACCAACCCCAACTTACCTATCACCATACATAATTTTAGCAAAAAAGATGACATGGCAAAATTTGTAATTACAAAAATGATCAAATGGGTGAAATCACAAGGAGCCAAGAGCACCAAGGTAAAAGTCTTTTTCACAAGGATTGCACATGACACGTGTCATTTTTACATTGGTGTATAACTTTTTTTTTAAAAATTGGATACCCCATTTAACACTACATTTCATAAATAAATATATTCTGATTAAAAATTGATTTTACATCATGTATATTATGCATTCATGCCATCTATCACATATATATGAACAATTTTTTTTAAAACCACATTTTCAAAATCCATAATTTTTAAAGGTCAAAAGCACTTTTGAGCCAAATTTGCTCAAATGGGTTATTAAAAAAAAAAATCATTAGCTCAAATCCTTTTGCCCTTCTAATCATCAATGTTAAAATCCTTTCCAATTTTCAAAAGGAATGGTGCACATTTGGTAGAAAAAAATGATGTTTGGAAAAAATAAGGATTGTCCACTCTTGAAGTTTGAATGTTTTGAACATGCAAAAACATTTTTGATTTGTGTCAAACTTTGAACATGTAAACTTTGTAATCAATGGAAAGTATTTCAAAAGAATTATGACAATCCAAATTATTATGAACTTCCCTTGTGATTTTCCAAACATACAAAAATGTAATTTTAAGGAGTGTCCACATATTTGGGTGGTTTCTTTTACTATGATTTTACCCAAATATAATCACAAATGAAACCAATTACGTGTAGTTGCAAGTTAACCAGTTACAAAAACAATTTTTCTTCTAGTGAATTATGATGAGTTAACACATTTCATGAACAACCACAAAAAAATAATTACACAAAATGTCATAAGAAGGCATTAAATGCAATTACAATCAAAATTGAATCACATATTCATCACATATTCATACAATCTTCACCATAGCATACCACTTTAGGATGATTATTTTCCCTGTATTATATTATTATACAACTTTCAATAAAACCTACATGCATGACAAATTCCCAATTTTGGGACATGATCTTTTGAACTTCAAACTACCATAATTTCAAAAACTTAATCAAATTGGGCATGCTATCTTATTTCCTTATAACCCTTGTCAAGAACTTTTTGAAATTTCAATTCAATTATGATTGGGCCTTCAAAATTACACTTTAAATGTGTTAGACACTTATATGGATATTTGCAAACATCAAAGACACTTTTGTCATGATTCTTCAAAACTTTCTAGAATGATTTCATCTTGGGCATGTGAACTCATTTTATTGTAACCCTTTTCAACAGGAGTCAAATGACCCAAAGAAAATCATTCAATTTAAATGTCAATGAGGTTTCATCCTTGAAAAGTCTTTACTTTGAACATCTAAGAAGTCACTTAAAGATTCCAATTCCCAAATTGGGATTTGATGTTAGGAATTTTGGAAGTGAATCTCTTGGATGTTCACATACCTTCCCCTTCATTTGAATGGGAGTGTAACAAGAACAAACTTCATTCTTGATGTTAGAAATAAAAAGTCCCAACTCTAAATTAATTATTAGATCTTCATTCACATTTTCAACCAAGGATGGGTTATTTACTTTTTATTTCAACTATAGACTTACTAATATGGCATAATGCAAGGCATCATTTAAAACAACCAATGGACAAGATTAATTTAAGACACAATAACATAATAAGAATCAAACAATCTATAAACATTTGATAATTATGCCATGTGAGACAAGGAAGTACACATTCAAAAATCCCAAAAGTAGTATGCTTGCTATAACATAAAATAATAGCCTCCATGAACATAATCATTTAATTCACAAATTTGCAAAACATTTCAAGTACAATTAAATATTTAACATTTTTTTGACATGCACATCATAAAACTTACAAAAGTTTAGGGAGGGGGGCAATATCATTCTTTGTTTTAAAAACTTCACTAGTAAAAATATGGGGTCTAATCATATATTTGTTGCCAAGTAAAAATTGTAACTCAATTAGTTCTATAATAAGGTTATTTTAATTTTCAAAACCTAAATATAACTAATATATGGTATTTTTTTAAATTATAAAATTTTAAGAAAATAAAACTATATTTACAAGATATTTATAATAGGTATTAATTGTTATAAATGGGTTCAATTAGTTGGATGGAAATGTTGTAATGTAATTTTTAATGAAGGCTTGGATGTCGCAACTTGATGGTTCACTTACTTGGATTGCAATGAAGACCTTGTTTACTTTGATTCTAGAAACCAAAAACATCATTTTTTTCTTTATATAATTTTTCCCATGGTTCAATAAAACAAATGTTTGTTGTTTGTAATGACTTTGTAGTTGCCATACATGTTCTTCATCACTTGAAATGTGATTTGGTATTGAAATTTTTGTTGATGTGTTTTTAAACTCAATTTGAACATTGCATGCATGATGCTTCTTTAGTCATGCATAATACCTTACTTCTTTCATCACTTTTCACGCCTTCAACTTTAATTTAAAATTCAAGAAAATATAGGCTATTGAAAATCAATGCAAATGTAAATTTTAATTAAATTTAAAGTGGTTCAAATATGTTGATATTAGAATTTTGGATAATAATAAAGAGAAATTAAATCTCCTTCACATAGTATTATAGCCCCCAAACAATATTTCCTTTGACACACATAGTTGGAAAATTTAACACATTGACTTCCCAAGGATAATTTCATACCTTGCTTTGATTTGAATATTCAATATTTTTAAGGGCATTTTAAAATTTATACAGCCTTGATTTAATAAGTACCCCTAGTTTATAATGGGGGTATTAGCCCATGCCAAAAATGGTGACAAATAGTTTCATGCAACCAATGGGAAGGCTCAACATGCACTCAAAATGCCTTGATTTTTTTTCTTTTAAGTTTTGGCTGGGGGAGGACTTTTTTCCTTTTTTCCTTTCTTCCCAACATGTTCCTTTCAAGTTCCCAATGGGTTCCCAATAGATTCCCAATGTTTTTTAGGTTCCCAATGTGTTCCCCCAAGGGTGTTCCCAATAGCACCTCGTTTTAATCCCATATGTTTTGCCCAAAGCCCTTCCCTTCTCACCTATATTGGTGGGCCAAAGGGGGAGGCACTCCATCTCTCCATAGAATTTTCTATTTTGGGGAACATTTATAGTTTCAACTTTTTTTTCTGACGAGCCAAGCAAATTGGTTCATTGCAAAAAAGAAACATTGGATTGGTGAGGCATCTCCAACTAAATAGTATGAAGCAAAATAAGTACCCTCAATTTGTAGTACCCTCCATTCTTGCTTGCCTTCCCAAAAACATTTTTTGGCCAAATGATACATTTTTACAAAATTTATGTCTCTATAGATTGCATGGAATTATATTTTAATCCTTTGCATAGTATTTTTCCACCTTAGCAAATTGGAATGGTTTTGAAAATACCTGCCCATAACAAGCATCTTGGAAACTTTCCTCCAAAACTTTGATTTCATGTCTCATAGCGTTATAGTCACAAAATTCAAGTTTGCCCACTCATATCTTACATATGCAATTATTTTGTTCCTCAACCCTTATTAATCTAGTAATTATTTCAAAATATTCACCAAAGCTAATATTTTGAATGTGTGAAATAATCCTATGGTGACATGCTTGAATTGACAAGGGCAAAATATATTATGAACTCCTTTCAACATCTTGCAATGGTAGAATGTACAATGGTAGAACAACATTATGCTAAAATTAGGAGGGCATATAATTGTTTAGCAAAAAGGTTGTATAATAGCAAAAAAAAATTTAAATTAAACTTGCAAAAACAATAGGCCTATTTTGTTTGGTTCCTTCTCCAATGACCCTCTCAACATGTTTTCTATTTTTTCAAATTTCTTTGCAATTTTCCTAGCATGCTTTATATCCCCTTGTTTTGCCAATAGACATTAAACACCCCCCACATCAAACTTTTTTTAATGCAAAGAGTGGGCATATTTCTGGGGCATCATGGTTCTAAACTGTTTTGTGTAGTTTGCCCCTTTCCCCTTGAAAAATTAAAACCTCTATGACAAGACATTTAATGGAATTCACATGTTTTATTGCCACCCTTAGGATTTGAACTAAGGACTCCATGGAAACCATTGGAAATACCCACCATTAGCTTACTTTCTAGGTTTTTAGTGGAACAGATTTTTATAATCATTCTTTTTCATTTTTTCAAAACAACAATTAACTGTGTAGAATAACTAGGTACTTACTTTGCATGTCAAATGTAGTTTGATGGGAGGTATTTAATGTTTCATTGTTTTGTAATAGCTATTATACCATTGGTTTTAAAGTATGACATTAATCCATTTCTTTGTTTCATTTTCAGATTATAATAATTTATTTTCCATTTATGACAAATTACATATACATCACATTAAATTGATGTCTATATCCACTTTATAGTTGTCATTGACACAATAAAAAACCCAACTCAAGGCATTCCTATAATGAAGTCTCCAATTGTTCCTTTGAACTTGTAATTTTACAAGAATTATATGTTTTTTTATCTTATTGGATTATTGTTTTTTGCCTACATACTTGGAAGCATTTTTAATCCATCATTTCCCCCCTTCATACTTTGCAATAACCATGCTTTCATTAACTATGGGCATATTTAATTCATTTTCAATAGATTCCATTTTCCCAAGATGTTCAACCTTCAATTTGTGGCTTGAAAACCAAACAAGAGGGAAAGGAATACCATCAATAGCATCAAGAAGGAACAATAGTTTCAAAACAATAACACCAATGCCAAACCAAAAAAACACCAATGTTGAAGAACAACAACATTTGAGAAATGTAGTAACAATGTTGAAGGACACTAAGAACAAAAGCACATCAAATTATAAGAACATGACAAAAAAATGTGGGCCTAAAGATTAACATTGGGTTTTTATGCAAGTCAAAGGTCAATAAAATTTTGCCACATCGTTGCAATCCACAATTTGCCCTAACTTCTTACCTTAATGTAACCACCCTAAACCTTAATGCAACCTCCCCAAACCCTAAAACCCCCATAACCCCCGTGCATAATAACATCCAAGGTATTACCTAATTTAAACCCCAAACAATTATCAAACTACGTACACATGATACTTGAAAGCATGATGGTTTTCATTACCATGAAAACTTTAGGTTATAAACAATCCTGGTTATCATTTGGATGTGAAAAATGGTGATTTTTAGTGTGAAAACCAACTTGAAACTTTTGCTATTTTTTGAGTTGGCCCTGTAACTTGCTCAAAGACTAACATTTTGATGTTTATTGGTGACGAAAGGAGAATAATTAACACTATATGTTGGATTGGGGAAACACAAAATACACAAAAGATGTTAAATGCTCTCTAATGAGTTGTGTCCAATGCAAAAAGTGGTTGATAAAGCTTAGCACTATTAAAGCTACATGGTTCTACCATAGGGTTTGATTGGTTGATCCTCTTAATAGTTTAAATAAATAATCAACTATTTTCTTTTAATGCCTAAATCTATGCTAATGATTGATATCACATTGTCTATTGAAAGGTGTTGAGTTCAAAGTCAATGTGAGATAATAAAACAAAAAGAATCATGTAGCCCAATTTTGCATAGAACCATGCAAGGTGCAAAAAAAAAAGCCCTTAAATGCATTGGACAAAGCTTGTTAAAGTATATTTAACATCTTGTCAAATCCACACCGAAATAATTGTGTGTGTGTGTGTGTGTGTGTGTGTGTGGGTAGATGCTTTAAATATAGAATGTGAAGGTACCAATGTTGGTGGTGGCCAATGTTTCTTTTCTCAATTTGTGGTTTCTAATTTTTTATGTTTTTTTTTCACAATTTTAGCAAATTTAGTCAAATTTACAATAGAAATAGAAAATGTCCATAATTTCAAAAATATTTTGTTGCAAGTGGTGAAAATTCAAAAAATTTATATTTAGACCCATTGAAATTTAACATCAGCTTTAAAACATGGGGAATTGTTGTTAGAATTTTGTCCTAAGTGCTAGAATATAGTGGATTCATCATTTAATATAATTTTGTGACAAAAATGTAGGCATGGCTTTAATACTACATACTAGTAATGAATGTACTACAAAGACTTAAGGGAAATAATCAAACATCAAATATGTTCAACGAATTAAATGCGATTTTTGACAAATTCTAACCACCAAGTTTTCGGATTTCAATGCCCCCACCTAAAGCCCTTACCCCTGGTTAACCACCCCCACCTGGTTAACTAAACCCCCTTGATCACCTAGCCCATTAACCCCCACAACTTGGCCCTTGAGCCAAAACCCCTAAACAATTTTTTTTTCGCCCCTACCCCTCGATGCCCACCACCTCTTGGCAACTTCCACATCAAACCCAAGGAAACAAGCCCTTTTCGAGCCCACGTCCCCCTCCCTTCATGGGTTACCTATATTGCACAAAAACCCCCATTCTCTTCTCCCTGTGGTGTTACATCTAATATCCAAGGACATCATTCCCAAGAATGTAACACATTTCTAACTACATCTTCACCCTTCCCCCGGGGACATATCTCCCTAGGGGAGACTTCCTTTCTCGAGGAGCGCCCCTTCTACATGCTAAGAACCTTCCATTCCCTAGGGACTACCTTTCTCAAGGAACACCCCTTCTCCCTACCGAAAAGTTCCTTCCACTCCTTAGGGGATCCCCTTATTGGGGAATACTCCTTCTCCCCATCAAGATGTCCCTTTCATCCCCCAAGGAATTGCCACCAAAGAGATTTTACCACCTCCCAGGGGCCACCTCCCCAAGGCAAAACATCAACATATTTGAAGCAAGAATTATTTCAATAGGCAATGTTCCCAAGGATGAAGTGGAACTATTTGGACCATCCAAATCACTCTGAATTGTTTTCATCCCCAATCTCCCCATCCTATTCAATGTTTACCAAGGATATATGTATCCTTAGTAAACTTCTGCTAGGGACACATCCATCCATAAGTTTCATAAGAATTGAAATCGTACTAGCGACACAATATTGTCATTATTATGAATGTTCCAAATTTTTACAACACCATCAAATCGCATTCTCCATGATTGTGCTTGAATGGGAATGCTCAATTAATCACAATTCAATCATGTTGCAATTTTCGCACACTACAAATATGCCAAACTTGTTTTCTTCATATCTTACATTCTTGCAATTTGTGCATAGTCTTGCCCTTCGTGCATTTTGCATTTAGTGTGAGACTCAAACAATGGCAGAATACAAAGTTGACTTAGCATGTCTGAGAAAGTCCACTAGTTCAGTTGATATGCTAAAAATCAATTATGCATGTTTGTACTTTGAATTGCAGCAATTTCTAAAAGGTACATTCAATTGTCATGATTTTCAATGGGTTGATAGCTAAGCAAGTGGTCATTGTTTTTGTAAGGTTTGTGCATTTGCAGTCATTCCATGGTCTAGAGTACTTGATTTTTTAGATGGCAAGTGCCAACAACCCAGTGAAAAACACATTTTGTGTAGAAGAGATGTACGTCAATTCCATTTAGTTGGTTCAAAGCACCTTGAATCAATAATTGCCTTCCATGTTGACATATCATTTTGCATTTGGTCTCAAGGATGGGAGGTTGGAGGATCCTATTGTAGACAAAGTGTAAGGCAACAAAGGACTTGGGTAGTTAGGCCCTAGGAGAACAAAGTGATTTCACAATGACTCCATCAAGACATGATGCCAATGTGGGTTTAGAGTTGGCTAAAGCTATGTCGCACTTGATCTTACATTAATCCATTATTATTGTATGGAACATGTGGACAACCTAGGATATCTTTGTCATGGGCAATACTTAGTACAATTCAAGGGCACACGTTTAAAATTTGCATTGCATTTTGGGTAAAACAATGAAAGATTGGATTATGGACAATGTTAGGCTTGAGCTATCAACTGTGTAAATCATGGCAAAACATGAGCAACAATATTATGAATAGGAACCCTTTGGAGAATCATGGACACGTAGTTATTTTGTCCTCCCCCACAACATATGTAATGCCATGGATATGCATGCTAGTTTGGAGTACAAATGCAATTGGGTCGTGGCAATCAATGTTAGACTATGGGTTGATGCAAATCCTGGCAAAGTGTTCATCTTTCAACAAGAAATAATAGCTTCAACGTTAATTGGGTTGAAATTTCCTATCAAAATTCAAACTATTTCCTAGAAAAAACTAATGGTAGATCTCAGCCATCAAAAGGCCGTTGCGTGTGAAATAACATTCGAAACAAATGACAAGAAGGTACTATGAGATCTTTATCCTATTCTTGCACCTCAAACATGCAATGTCTTCAGAGGACATCTATATTATAAGATCTTTGTTTCTCACAATTCTTGTTGTACACATTGATGGTATTCGATGAATGGCAAAATGGAATTCCTATATCTTGGATTGTATTAGTTTGAAACAAGAGCACGGATGTCCAAACATGATTGACTATGCCGAAGGACATGTTCAAGCATGATTTCCTTGAATGGAATCCAAATGCTTGCATAGTTGACGATGTTGATGCGAAAATCAACACGATCAAGTAAGTGGAGTTCATGGTTAACCTCTCTGTGAATGTTACACAGGTATGGTAAACTTCCCAAGAGAACCAATTTAGGAAGCTTGTGGCACATGTTATTCCCCTGAAGAATTCCCACGATAATGGTTTTCCCAAGGATGATAGGGGTTGGTTGATTCCTTGGGGGAGAAAATGGGTTCACTAACATCTCAAAATAAGAACCCTGAGGTGAACAAATTGTAAGGTCCCTTTGTGAGAATATCGAGGGTGGAATTCCTAAGGGAACATATTGGGGAGACGACTCCCAAGGAAATAATTTCCCCAAAATGACATTTCTCTGAGAAGCATATTTCATTATAATGACATTTCTCTGAAAAGCATATTTCATTATAATGACACTTCCTTGAAAACACATTTTCCTGTTTCCCAAGGAAGACACTACCCGGCTTCCCTATAAAGAAGCTTCTAGGCTTCTTAAGGAAGACACTTATCGAGATTCTCAAAAAAACACTTCCAAGCTTCCCTAGAAAAATGTTTCCCTAGGAAAACATGAATTAGTATAACAATCTTTTTACCTGCTTTTGGTGCATTTTAATATTCATAAGTTGAATTTTGTTTTTTTCTTGTTCCCATGTTCAAGGCTTGTTTCGTGAATATGCCATGTTCTTCTATCTTTAGCATGTTCATCGAACATGGTTCAAACATTATTTCAAGAAAATTTCAGACCCCTTGGTTTGCTCCCATGTTTTCAAAGCAATGGGAAATATCGTGTACGTCTAAAGGGTTTCACCACGCTTGTCGCCATAGGTCACAACTGAGAAAGAGGCTTTGATTCAACTTTCTAACATCTAGATAACATACACATTGGTGAAGTCATTCTTTGATTACCTCAATGCATACTAGGTGACAAAGATCGACATGTGGTGCATTGGTGCATGAAACATACCACATTCAAACCAAGATATGAATGTCACTATAGAAGCATACCACAGGATTTTGAAAGAATGGTTCAAAAGTATGAAGTGCATGTTGGAGGGGGGGAGATTAGATTGGTTGATTCACCAATTAGTCAAAAAAAAATCACCACCCATTACTATTATATTGGTGTGTTGAAGGGCAAAGGTTTCCTATGGAACCATTGGGTGAAAAAGTATTTGTCAAATGCATGGTGGTTGGCATAGGAAATTCCACATTCACACATCCACCTCCCAAAGCAAAAAACCATAAATCCAGTAACGGTCATGTTGTAGTCGCACCATGGTGTATAATATATAATTAACAATCTTGAGTTGGAGTGGCCATCTTGTGATTGCCCATGGGTGTAGAAAGGCAACCTATGCAAGCACCAGATTGTTGTGCTCATGAAGTTATGGTCGAACCTTCCCCTTGGGACTATTGTTTCATCTTGTAGGGTGCATCTCGAAATAGCAATAGGTGGACTTGGAGCATTGAATGACCTACCTTCCCCTCCCTCGAACGTAAAGGCTACAACAACTTGTTTGTCGACCTTTGGATCAAGTAGGACACCAATGCTAAATAGATTGTAACCATATGCTTTGTCAATACCTTCATCTCTTTCATAGTTGCTTGTGGGTGAAATCTTACAAGTGATTATTATTCTTTTTGACGTTGCGGGGCAAAATGACTACTTGCAGTCCCAAATTTTGGCAAAGTTCAAGTCTATTCAAGGGAAAATAGAATCTCTAAAGGTCTAGTTGGAGGCCAAGTTGTGTCAACCCATTGGCAATGTTATTGCTATTATAGCAAATGGCAATAACCTTAACTTGAAAAGAAAACTTGACTTTATTGATTATATTAAGTTTAATTCTACAAGCCTAAGTGAGACCAAGAATTAGTCACCTACAATGTGAAAATATCATCATGGATCAAGGTTAGCTTGATGGATGAATTTGATAAACAATTATCCTTGGAAACCCAATCATATAAAGTAAAGGACCTCTTCCCCGAGACTAAAAATAGTAGGGTCCTAAGGAGTTCAATAGCATCTAAAATTGGAACCACATTTGTCCCTATCACAAGGTATTAGCAAATAATAATGTTATTAACTAACTTGTAACCTACGATGTAATTTTTTGCTAATGAATAATATATGTTGGGTCCCCATGTACACATGTTGATTTCATCAAGTTTTAGTAGCAAAAGACCTAAAACATTAAACTTTTACTTTAAACGTCTACAAACATCTATACATCTCTATTAACTAAGAACTTTACCCCAAGTGGAATCAAACAACTCTAAGAGCATAAAAAATCATCATACTTCAAAGTTGTCTAATTCCAATTGGAACAAAATTCTTATGTTTACAAGATAGTTGTGAACTAGTTTGAAGATATTATGAGCCACCTTTCCTTCACCATAGAGTGAAATATATAGTTTGGAAAATATAAACATTCATTCTTGTCTTCCTAGGTTGTAGCATCCATTCCCCAATGACATCATTCTTGGGAGCACAACGTCTCCCCAACAAGAGCTATATTGTTGGATTCACCTGAGGAAAGTCTTCCTCAAGGACGTGTCTCCCCAAAGAAGACTCAAAGACTCTCCTTAGGGATGACTTTCCTTGAACAATGACAGGGAAGACTCTCCTAGGGTGATGATTCTCCTCGGGCCCTAGGGATAACCTCCTCAAGGAATGCAACTTTCTCCTCAACATGAAGTTCCAAGCTTGCTCTCAGGGACTTCCTCCCTTGGGGAACACATAT
>Ga0209611_10004231_pt1 | contig 24629 bp, 19 predicted proteins | sample S1TSphgellanicum_3_FD_187693 | JGI IMG/M metagenome (GOLD analysis project Ga0209611, IMG submission 187693) | Host-associated microbial communities from peat moss isolated from Minnesota, USA - S1T2_Fc - Sphagnum magellanicum MG (SPAdes) (version 2) | ecosystem: Host-associated > Plants > Peat...
AAGATTTTTGTTTGAAAAAAGAAAAAAAAAAAAAAAAAAAACCCCTTTTTGAAAGAACATGAAAAAAAATGAGAAAACAAAACAATGAAGACGGCTTTCAAGGCCCTTCCCCCCCTTCTTCCCCCTCTCAACCAAAAAGCAAAAAAAAGGTGGGGACATTGCCTTCATTCCTCGCATGCGCCTTGTAAGCAACAACACACACAAAAAATAATAGGGAGTTTTGACCTTCCCACCACCTTGCAAGTAACAACAAGATTAACCCCCAAAAAAAAGGAAAACAACCAAATGAAGAATTGTAAACTCTTCACCTCTTATAAGTAAAACAACAAAGAAAAAGGAAAAAGTGAAAAATAGGGAGTTTGGACCTTTTGCAAGCATCATGAACAACAAAAAATAATAGGGATTAATGAAATCAAAAATTTTGGTCCCTTTGCAAACATCATGAACAACAAAAAGGTATATAAAGCTCAAAATTCTTGTCCCTTGTGAGCAACATAATTATGATGCACTCTAAGAAAATAGGTATTTTGCAACTCAACCTACAATGAGGTTTTAGTTGCAATTTTGAATTGCAATGACCACTTGCAACCTGCTATAGTTTTATAACTTGAATGATATCGAATGAATTGCAAAAGTTGCAATGGCAAAACTCACCATATATGAAATTATATTTATATGTAACTCGTGCAACTATGTTACAACTAGATCATTGTAATTATTGTGCCACTACATTGTAATTACATAAACAACAATTGGTGGGTTTAACTTTTAGGGCCAAACCTTTTTTATTGGTTTATTCCAAATGTCATTTATTTTTAAATACTCCTAATGCATTTAGTTATATAATTTACAAACTTGAAAGGTAGGACAAACAATATGAGATAAAAAAGATTAATTACATTATAATTGCAACTCACTTATAACTACTATAAAATAAATTAGTGGGCAAACACTTAAGCTCCTAGAGAACTTTAAATTTTAATACATTTTCCATTTACTTTTCAAGCATGGAAAATTTTTTTAGACCTTGACTTGGTGCACCCATGACTATTTAAATTATTCAGAATTGACACAAAATGAGAAAAATATGGTTGTCAAACGTAAACAAGGTCAATGTTTGCTCCCCAGCCTAATTCACAATTTACAATTCGACACATTCATCTTTTTCATGGCTCTTTTGTGTTGTTTTACCTTTAAAATTAAAATAATTAATGTAAATTTTAATTTGGTGCATCCATAGCATTTTAGATCGTTGGAAACAAACAAGAAACAAAGAATATATGATATTTGAAAATAAAATGTTTAAAAAAAAAAAAACATGTTTTGTATTTTTCCTATGTTGTTCCTTTGCCTCTAGAGTTGAAACAGATGATGTAAAGTGTTTTTCAATGTTAAAATAAAATCTTTTAAATCTTTTATAAGAAAAATTATGTATACATCCCAATGGATTTTATAATACAACGTATACATTATTTCAATATCAGTTTAAGACTACATTTTCACTTTCAATGAATTAAACATTTTGTAGGTGGTATCATAACATGTTAGTTGCAACACAGTTGATGATTAGTCATATTGAAGTTGAATGAAAGTCTCAAATTGGTGAATTAATAATATTTACCTAATGAAAACCTAGTGGCAATAGTTGTATCAATGGCAAGTTTAGTTGTATAAAAGTTGAAAGTGTCATTTCAAATGGATGGTGGAAATGCAAACATGTGGTTTAATCATACATGCCATTATGTGTAGTTAGTTGCAATGTAATCACACACGAAGTCGCACATATAGGTTAATTGTATAATAGTTGTACATTGTAACTACCATGTAATTTACTCACAAAGTCAAATACATTTGGTTGCAACTACATAAGATCCATCTTGTAACTAATGTGCAATTTTAATAGAACTTAAATAATATCTGATGTGGATTTTTTTTTAAATCATCATATTTTAAAAAGTCAATTGTAGTTTAGTTACATGGTAATTTCATAATAGTTCTTAGTTACAAGGCAATGAGGTTTCTATTGACATCATACTGATGTGAGCACATGAATGTGAATAGTGAGCTTGTGGACATGACTTATTGAATAGGAAAAAATATATTTTTTGATATTCTTACCACGTGGAAAAAAATTCTTTTGGACATGTGATATTTTTCTTGCTAGATGAAATGAATATTCCATCCACATGGCAAGAAAAATCCTTTGACTTGTATTGAAATAATGTCACATTAGCATTATATTCCATCTATTTGTAACATGACATCATTTAAACATTTCATTTTTCCATTTTTTAGTCTTTACATATTCTTTCAAAGTCTACACATATATAGTATCTTGTGTTCTTATATATGATGAATGTGGTTAAATACATTATTTCTTTAGTCATGTAATTAAACTCCCTAATATAAAATACAACTAGACTTACTACCCACAATATCTATACCATATCTTCATCAACACTTAACTAACCTATTATATATGATTGCCAATTTTTCAATCATAATCCATATTCCCATCCATTAATATTCCTATTTCAAATAGAATTATGCCAATCATACCTATGCATAAATATCAATTAAAACTTTTATTAAATCAAATCATTTACATGATATACATAATTTCCCTTTAAAATGTAATTTTAAACACATGGTTCCTTCTTAAATACTACACTTACATAATTTTTTCCTTAAAAGTTTTGATGTCAAACTGGATGAATATTCATTAGTGAGAAATTATAGCATAAGCCAACAAGTGTTGAATTACATCACATGTGTTCCAAGTTAGAAAATGAATGAAATCTTCAAACTCCCCACAAAACATGACATGTTGTAAAACATAGTATAGGTGTTTACAGGGCACTTGTTTATTTCACTCATCCAATAGACTTACAACCATAGCCACAAAATCCAAATAATTGTATGTTGGGAAATTCCCAATTATAACTCATACTACCTTGCATGTGGAAAAGCACCGAATAAAATGTTGTAGATTTGTCCATACCCAAGTGTAGGAACTTCCAATTGTGGGTTCACAATTGCTTGAAGAAGACAAGCAACCTCCCATTGATTATAATGTTGTTTCAAAATTTAAATGGCATTATGTTTCAAATTTTTTTACCATTGCATGTTGTAGGCCATGACATTGCAATTGCTAATTGGGTTTACCATAACAAAATACCCCCCCCCCCCCCCCCCCCCCTTTTAAATAGGCTTCAAGGATGAATAGGTCATCATTCATCGAAAACAAAACTTATTTCCTCCAAATATTTGACCTCATCTTGTGTGAGATTGGCTCTTTCTTGCACATGCCAAATTTTTGGTACTAACCAACGCATATTTATGTTTAGTATCTATCCCCCACACAATTATTCATGTTGTCAATATAAAACCAAAATTTATGAAGCTTAAAAGGTGCACTTGGGAATTGAAAACCACGAATTGGAATAAATCAAGGTAAAAATCCCTTTGACAATCTTCATAAAAATTATCATTGCCTTGTAATATTGCTTGGTGGTTTTTTGTAATGTTGAACACTAAACATGTAATGTAAGGGGACATAAGTCTATGTATGCCACACTCCCCATTTCCACATGTAACTTCTAGGACCTCAACAGTTTCATGAATTAAAACCTTTTGTTCATATTGATCAACATTACAAGATGGTTGTTCAATTTGTACATGTGATCTAATAGTTTGTGTGTTGACATAGGGTGAGAATAATTTACATGATCATGCTTATGTGAATCCCCTTCGTAACTTGAAGGTAAATTTACTTTCGGTTTATAAGAGCCAAACATCTCCTTTCCTTGCAAATGTGGGGCCCTTGTTGTGAAGGAAGATTTAAGAGCATATTTGTGAATTGCATTTACAAGTTGCACAATAACACGTTAAGGGTTATTTGACCAGTCAAAGAAACGACTATCGTCCTTTTCAAGTACAATTATAACTACATGGTCACAAAAATCACTATGTATTTACAAAGGCCATTGAAATGTCATGTGATGTCATGGTTTTGCGACTATAGTTAGTATGATGATTAATGGGTTTTTTTGGATACATATATTATTATTATTGAAATTGTGATAATATGTTTTAAATAAATTAAAATTAGTTAATTAAAAATACTTTGACTTTTGCGATTAAAATAACAACTTTTAGTTTCACCACATGATGATGTGGCATTGCATGTGGTAATACAATATTTGACTATTAGTCAACATGATGATTCATACATTGCTTTGAATAAAATGAGACATTTATTGGTTAATCACTATGTTAGAGATGATGTCCAATCCCTTAATGTAACTCTTTGCATCAAAATGCAAGTCCAAAAACTTTACCCTCACGACAACAAATTCTGTCTTTTGAATCGAACACAAAAATGACTATTGTTTTCTTCAACTACATTTATAATTACTTAGTCATAACAATCACTAAGTAATGGCAAAAAAGATCAATTTTTGTTCATTAGTTATTTAATTGCAAGAACCATCCACCTTTGCGACTAATAACGACTCAATCTCCCATGATGATGACATGGCATGTTATATGCTAACAAGATGACATGATCTTATTTATCAACATCATGATTCATGTCATTGATTTGATGAATTAATCTCATTTATTAGCTAGTTGAAAACATTGTTATCTTTTACAATTAATAACGACTCAATTTCCATGTGATGATGACATAGCATGCCATTTGACAACAAGGTGTCACAAATTTTCATAACAATCCATGATTTTTTTGTGAAACCATAAATTTTTGTGTTTTATGAATTTATGGCACTAATATTTGTTATGGCATGCCATTAATTTTTTGTGTGCCATGAAGTTTTTGAAATCATGAAGTCCCATGCATGTGCATGTGTACTAAATAATATATTGTTAATTTGTAATTATGATTACAATATTAATAGTTGTTTTGAAAGAGGTGACACATAACTCCTTGACTTTTTAACTACTTAACACACTAACTTAGGTTAACATACCTATTAAGTTAACCTATGTGTGTAGGTTAATTAGTAAAAACTTACTTTGTAATATAGGTTACCTTGTAAGTTACCTAACTAAACATAAGAAATTTACTACATCTAATATGTTTAAATATACTTAAAATAGGTTACCTTACTAATAGGTTAGCTTAGGTAGGCTTACTTAAGTCCTAACTTTAGGTTTTTTGTCAATTCAATTTAGATAATTTCAGTACAAAATATTTTATCAAGTTTGTAACCATTTCAAGTTTGTGTGATTAGATGCAACTATGTTGCAATTATGATGCAACTAGATGCAACGTAACTATCTTAGGTTTTTTTTTTTTTTTTGCATAAAAATGTTTGGGTTAACTTAGGCTAGGTTAGTAATTAATGTAGGTTGACAAATTAATTCATATAAAGTCAACCTAGGGAGGTTAGGTTTAGGCTAGGTTGGTAGGTAGTAGATAGGTGACCAAGGTTAATTCAAGGCAAATTTTTTTAAGCTTTATAACTTTGTGTTAAATATAATTAGTATACAAAAATGTGGTAGTGCAATGGATTAGGACTTGAACCTCAAAGTGAAGGTGAGAGGTTCAAGTCCTCACTATTGTAACCTATGATACCTAAGCCACTTGGCTTAGGTTAAGTAGCCTAATTTAGGTTTTTTGGGCTTTAGGAGTTTGATGTTTGTTTTAAATTTAAGCCACCTAACCTGGGTTGTCTAACATAAGTAGTTAGCTTAGTTATGTTGGTTTTTGGTTAGGTGAACTAAACTAGGTTGCTTAGCTTAGCTAGGTTAAGTTAGGTTGATTTTTGGTCATGTGCAATGATTCGTAACGTGTTTATAAATTTTTGACACATGTCATGCATCCATCAAGGCGTTTTTTGTGACACTTAGTTGAATAAAACGATCAAGGTTAATGATGACATGAAATTTCATTATTATGAGAAAAATTTTAAATCCTAATCGTTAAAATGATTGGGCTTTGCAACTAAACGTCCTTTGCAACTAAATAGGTGAAACGATATGAGTTTAGCAACTACTAGTCACTAGTCGCATATGTCTTTCTTAATTAGTATGTAATTGTAAAGGTGGGTTGCAAAACCCAAAATGTGTTGTTGTATTGCCTCAAGTCATTAATTTGACATGATCTATGCAAAAGAAATTCACTTTTAAATTTGTAAGTCCTTTTTTGAAATGATAATGTTTCTTGAATTGGTAATACAATGTCATATGGTTGAAAGCTTGAACATAATTATCAAATGTTGCAACATACAAACAAGCTCCTCTTTTCCTTAATTGTTGAAGCCATGTCACTATGCTAAAAGATAACATCCATGACTCCATCCATGATTGAAAAATTAGTTGTATATGCCTTAATGACAAGACGACTATGTGATCAATTTAAACTTGATGCTTAGGTCATTTATCATATTCATGAATATAATCATTATGCCATGATGGCATTTGTTTATGCCATTCCATATAATTTTCATGAATATAGGTGGATGAATGACCATGATTTTGAAAAATCATGTGATTGTGACCATTGAATTTTGTAATATTAAACCGAATAATAATAAGGGAGGATGCATTTATTGGTTGATATTTAATTTTCAAAATTAAAATTAAAAATGCATTAAATTTTTTTTGTTGCCACATGGTAGCCTAAGCTAAATTCAATAGTTTATTTTCCATTTGTGAATTACCAAATGGCAACTTATTCTAAATTTTAAAAATTATTAACCACTTGTGGGCTACCACATGGAATGTAAATGTAAGAAATGAACATTTTTGGCCCAATCACATGATGCCACATATATACACAATATAACAAACATTTTACTAAAATTTAATTTCACTCTAATTGAAATAAACATTTGCAAAAAATCTCAAAATATACCATTCTCAAAATATTTTTTAACTTCCATTTGAAAATGATTTTTTTCAAAAATGTCAATTTACCACATACTTATTTTCATGACCCTTAAAAACATTTGTATATGACATGAAAATTATTATTTTTAATTAATTATTTCACAAACACAGTTTAAATTATGTGAAATCACATATGAAATGGCATACTACAAGTTTCATAAAGGTTTTTAATCATTTTAATCACTTTTGAAATATAGTCACATTTTTAAATACATAATGACATGTATTTTTTTTGAACAAATATACTCCAATTCACCATAATATAAAGAGAAATAAATAAATAAAATTGATTATTTTGCTTGGGTTGGCTCTACCATAATATGTAAAAACATAATGAAAGTTTTTAGTTTTGACATGGTTAGGTTCATAAATGCATCACCCAAGGAAATAATACAATGTGACTACACAAAGGGGGCCACCATAGTGTGCTTTCACCCCAAATGTCCATTGGAATCTTGTATTTGGTGAAGAGGCCACAAATGATTCTACTACCATTGACTAGTCTATCAATAAGATGTCCAATATTCACAATGGTGAACCCATGTAATAAGTCGAGATGAAGTCAAAGTTTGTTTGCTTTTTTTAAAATGTAAGGTTTTTGGACATAGTAAGCAATGTCTTGTTTTTGGCAAATTTTCGCAACCTAGCGACAAAAATAAAGGGTTGGCGAATCCAACAAAGGGATTTTTGAAATTTTAAAAAAACAATTCACATATCTTGACAAAAAAAACTTATAAGTCGTCATATTTAGACGATGTGTTCCTGAAGGTCACCAGAACTAGGCATGATACCAAAATTTACTAGTCCATTAGGATAGTTGCCATTTACTGCTAATTAATAATGTTGAGAAAACTAGCTAGTGCACCTATTTGAAGAATTTGAAAAAAAAAAACATTGATAATAGGTGTCTTTTTGTGTGGTTTTATTACAACAAAGTCTAATGAGGTCCCTTGTAGTTTCTTATGTACTAAAATGAAAAACTAGTGGTTTCTTTGAAATCTCACTCATAATGGTGTATTATATTTCAATCTAAGATGTCTCAACCTTCACTTTTGAACTCTATAATATGAACAACAATATTTGTGAACAACAATAAACTATGTTTAATGAACTTTCTCTACTATTTACAATGAAGATCTTTTTAAGGTGAACATTTTTATAATTCAAACTAAGTGTTTTTCCCAACATAAAAAGCAAGGTTAAACAAATGCTTGTACTATTTGTGCCCTTCCAACAATTTTGGAGCATGCAAGTTGGAAACATATGATTTTATTTGCCCACTAAGGTTTTTGGTGGTTGATGACTTTTGGATCATGACTTTCAATACATATACTCTCTATTGGAATTCCATGATATTGTTCTCTAACAAAATAAGAGGCTCCAATTCATTAACATTCAACGAACTCAATGCATCTTCTCCTTTTACACCCCTTGCATCAAATGTATGTTTGTTTTTAACAATGTTTCCCTTCATTTCTTGAGTTCTCTTATATTGTAAGCACATATAAATTATCAACAAGATGTTTTGTAAGTTCTTCTACAATATTTGTTTTATAACATCGTTAATATTTTTAAGATGCAATTTTTTTTCCCCAAGCTATTATCATCTTTGATTAACTATCTTCTTTTAAAATTTTGTGGTGGAATGAATCATTCTTCATATTCTATTTGTGCACATACTTCTCCTCAAGCTATCTACTCATAATAATATCATGATATATTCAAGGTCTCCTTCATAGTGTCACTTATTCGCTTAGGAGTTGAATTAGACTTATGTAGCCATAAACAAATTTCGAGTTTTCTACAATTTGTTTTGCTTTAAGTTCATATGCTACATCTCACTTTGAAATATTCACTAAATTACATTTCACAATTATAAACAATCCAAACAACTAGACTAACATTTTTTCAAAAGATGTAAAATCATTAATTTCTCAAGCAACAAAAATGCCACCTACATTGTGTGTGCACAAGGTCAAAGCAAATTAAGGTGGCTCATTATTGGCATCAAAATGACATTTTTTATGATATGAATGTAAGTGAAATGGTTAATTTGTATTTTACATGTTAGAATTTTGTAATAGGGACTTTGAAATTATTAACTTTAGTATGGATATGATTTAAGTACTCACTATGTTTTATTTACAAAATTAAAGGAAATTTGGACTTGTAAAGGACATTGTATGGACTTTCATTGCCTAACAACAAGAATTTATATGGACTTTAAAATGGTCCAATGAATGATATTATGATTATTAAAAACTCCATTTTAGTTAGATAATATATTAATAAAATCAAGTTTTAAGGATTTTGCACCTGGCAATTGTAGGTTATTTTCACATTACATTCAATGTTATTGAAGGTTTTTTATCCAAAGTGTGAAGTCATGAAAACTATAGAACGTAACAATAATGTCATGTCATTACATCCCCACCAAGGTTTTTTTCTTTTTTTCTTTTTTAAAATTTAAATTGAAATTCATTTATTTAAGTTGTGGATTCGAATTTTGGTGAAGTTTTCCTAAATTTAGCAATTTTTTCGAATTTACACTTTTTAAAAAAATCCCCAAAAAATTGTCACCACAATGGGAAAATTCATACAAAAATAAGAAGCTAATCCCCACTCTTGGTATTTGGGTTACAATTGCTTTCTTTTGGCTCATTTAAATTTAGAAGTATATTGATTTTCACACTCATCTACCAACGCTAACACAACATTAACAAGGTCATAGTAACCATTAGGAACAATTGTTTAGAAAGGTTTAAGTTCATGAGATACATCATTAGAGGCTTTGTACATAGCAGCTACAAATGCTGAATGCAAGTTGAAAATAGGGAATACATACCACATTTGAAAATTCACTGTTGTTGAAAATAGAAATGATATTGATCACACTGCATCAATGTCATAGACAATCACACTTGATAAACCCACTCGGTTTCCTAGGGAATAACACCAGCATGACACGATAACAAACCTGAAGTTGAATTTTCACAGTACAAATGTTAGGCAATCCCTTTGTGTCATGGATTGTCCGAAATTGTATTCAAAGATCATCAAGTCTTTACTTTCTGATGGAGGAGGAAATATGCCAAAGCTGCTGAAAGTCAGTGAAGTGCAAGCATGGGTGGTGTCTCTCTTGCAGCGAGCAAGAAACCCAGGCCCTCTCTGCTTCAAGGATAACGTCCACCATGCTTGCTGCAATTGCTGCTTGCAGGAATGTCATTGACCTTTTTGGTTGAAAAAGTGTCACCTCCAGCATTCAGTAAACCTTTTTGGAACTTTATTTGTGCACTACCCTCCTCTGCCATAGCAGATGAAATCAAACTTCAAGTCAAAACAAACCCTAACTGAGAAAAATATGTACATGGCAAGCACTAGATTATACACTAGTGCCATGCTGATGCTACAATCAGCGGTCGATTCACCCAGCCCAATAACAAGGCTCCGCCTTCCTCTTTCAATCGGTACTTATCACTGTAGGACTCCAGTAATAACTTGATTGCATGGTTTACTGAGGAGCTCAGGGGGTAAGGTTGGAACCCTGCCATAGTCAACCGAGCCCTCCATTTCCCGAGCAATTCATACCTCTCCACTCGCTCAGCATCCTCACAAGCAACTATGTTGACAATGTCACGGGCTAAACACTGTTGCTCCACATTTACACGCTCCCGGCTCTCACGGGGTAAAGTAATGTCCAGAGACTCAAATATTGCTGAGAAGTAGCTCAGGGCCTCCATAAAGCGGGGAAAGAATGGAGCAGTATTAGTGTTAGCTTCCTGCTCAACAAGTGTCACCACCTTGGGACGAAGGCCCTTCACCATTCGCAACATCCGGTCGCGGGGATTAGTAGTACAGACACTCTCATCAGGCATGTGATGAAGCTGTAGAGCAAAATTGACAGCAAGGGCTTCACCTGGCTGTCGCTCCAGCATCCACTCTTCCACCTGTGTACCATTCTTTGCCACTGGATGGAACACGAAAGGCACGCCAACAGATTGGGCAAGCTCCCCAAGCCGCACACCCACTAGCTCTACACCTCCCGTAGGTGACATCCCTGCAAGACCTGTTGCAGGATCATCCACCCCTGTGATCCGCAGATGAGGGGGACCCCCTGGTCGCGCAGCCAAAGCTTGTATAAGGGTAACCCACTGCCCACCCTGGGCTATTTCAAAGTCAATAATGTGCACACGTTCCTCATTCTGAAAAGCCTCTGCTATGGCACCATTGGCTGCCATGTACCCAAACTTGAAGTAGGGACAAACTTCATACAACATTTGCATAGCTGAGAGTAGATCAGCAGTTGGGGCTTCCTTGCACCTAAGAGTTTTGTACAGGCGTTCACCAGTTGATTCTATTCGAGCAACAAGGCCCTCCACCATGTAAGCTGCAAGGCGCTGCATTGGGTCACCGAAAATGGACACTGCCTGATTGAGCTGTGCTATGAGCACCTTTGCCAATGGCCAGTCCTTATTCACAATAGCTTCGGCACATGCTATGAGCAACTGTTCTGACAGGCTCCTTGTCTCCTCCATAGTCTTCACCTACAGTAAGGTCCAAAGGAGTGAACACCACAGCTGTAATTGATACAAGATTGTTGAACTATGAGCTCCCCCTTCGAGTGTCTATACTATAAAATCTGAGAAAATGTGTCAGAGCTTTCCCACAGTTCATACAAAAGAACTGAAAATGGCCAAACTGTGCAGTCCTGCTTATTTCTGCTTGTCTAATGGACAACCAATAGTAGAGAGCAAAGGAACTTTGAAGCAAGCCAGGTTAGATGTCCCAACAGAGCAAGTTCAGGTTGGAAGAATGATTCAATTTAGATCTCTCAGATGACAAATAACCCAAATGTATTGGAAGGCATGGAACTTACTTCCTCTGAGGCAGCACTTGAATAAGTATCTGAGCTGCTTTGGCACTGCTGCTGAGAAGCCAGCTGACCAGATGCTGATGTTGAAGAATTTTGTGACTGCAAATCAAGGGGGGGGGTCTCAACTGCAAGAAGCTCTTCAAGGGTATCTGCCCAGCTCCCATCAGCCAGAGTGTTGCGCCCTTGGCTAAGGGACACGGCCAAATCTGTTTCATCTTCATCATCATCATCCAGTAGAGTACTCTTTAAGAACTGCAGTGCATGTTCCACCTCACTACTTCTCTCTGAACCTGCATACCCTCTCTGTGCTTGTTCAGCAACATGGTTGACTCCCGAATTGTATGTTGTTGTATTGTATGACTGGGTAGCAGCAGCTGATTGATACATGTTAGGTGCCAGTGCAGATGAGGGGTTGTGATATGAAGAGACTCCACTTGGCTGCCCATAAAAGGCAACATCCTCATGATGTGACTGGATTTCAAAAGAGCCTTCACTGCGGTAGGATGTCTCACTGTGGAAAGAAATAGGACTCCAACCTTGCCCACTGCTTGGGGCTACATCAGATGCAGCTTGAGATGAGTCTGGTGGTGAAAGTGGGGAGATTGGTGAGCTCTGGTCCTTAATTTGGTTAACTCCATACTGCACCTGCCTTTGCTTCTCAGTATAAGGTTGTTTTGCAGTGTAGTAGATGGGTGCCGGCTGGCTATTTGCTGTGTCCAGAAGGCATTCTTTCTCTCTGTCACTGGGCCTCTGTGGTGCCAATCCAATAGTTCCCAACTCTGGACGATATTGCACACTCATGGTTTCTGAAAGGTCTGAATTTGACTTGTATCACAGTGTGCTCTGCCACACTGGTCGTAGTGTCTGGTATTCACTTTGTTGTGCAGTCACTTCTTCAAATGATAACATCAACAAGCTCCAATCCCAAGTAGCCCATAGAGTGTTGAGCTTCAGTGGACAGTCCAAACTGTGCGTCCTGTTGTTTTAACCCAATTCTGGAAGGATTCTCTGGCACAATAGAAGAAGCACAAAGTGTGCTGATTCAACTAGCAACTCTGTTCCAACAAAAGCAACTGCTACTGAGTGTCCTAACTGAGCAAAGATTCCCAACAATAGTTTTTCCACAACAATGCTTCCTCCAAAGCCAACCATTACTAAGAGGATTCAAGACCGGCAACTGCAGCATGACTCGTTATGGGACAGACATGGTTGTTCCCTATGAGCATGACTGCCCAGAGAGACAACGGACAACATTCAAAGAGACCATGAGACCATTCGGTAACTCTGGAAAGCCATATGATTCAGCGCAAGCGACAACCGGATTGTCATAGCAAGAACCATGCATTCTGGAGGACTCCAGCGTTACTAAAACGCAATATGCGATATTTCGAAGATAATCAAACGCTCCTGAGCAGCACCGAAAAGAAAGGCGGACAGAACAAACAGTCATAATAGAGAGAGGCAGCTGCCGCCGCCGTGTCTATCTTTGAAAACTCACAGTTCAGCGGCGACCCCAAAATTGCCCGCAATGGCAGGGACTGCTGTAGTGAGAGAGTCCTAGAAAGGGACCATCAAGTTCCTAAAACAAAAGCTTCACAGGCTCTTACTGAGAGAATCTTTCTATCAGCGGAAGCCGAGAGAGAGAGCAGGACAGACAGAGACAGAGAAGTGCAGTAATACAACCTTCCTTGGACACAATCCCCGGGTACTAAGGAGGTCAACGGCTTGGAAGGCCCACTAAACCCGAGAACACAAGAGTTTCAAGGGTGCAATTCAGGCCGTGGACAAAACAAGACACAGATAGATATCCCTAAGAAAGAAGGCAGAAAAAGCTGTCATAAGACCGAAGACGACACCTTCAAAACAAAAACGTCCGGATTTCTCACCAAAACCTCGGTCGACAAAACAAAACAAAGGCAAGACAAGATTTCGTCATACAACTTACAGTAAAACCAGAAGCCAGAAAAGACACAGGAAGCACGGCGGCGGCGGCAGCAGACGGTTCTTCCGTCCTCCAGCATCATAAGACCAGCAGCAGCCAAATATCTTCTTCCCCCCCGCCACCGCCCTTTCTTCCTCAAATCTCCACCAAAACCACTGCAATTTGTTTCAGAAAGAAGTGAAATGGAACTTCCCGCGGCCCGTCTTTGTAAGAGATAAAAGCTATGGAGCTTTTGTAACGCACTCCTTCCGACAGCAAAGCAAAATCCCCTGTTTTACTTGTGCGCTGCGAATGCGTCGCGAGTCCGAGTCTATCTATTTCACTGTCTCTTGCTCCGATTGTCGCGTCGCGGTTCTCGACAACTTCCGCGACCGCACAAGTACGACCGCGTTTCACCCCCACCCCCGCGCCCCCTCCGCCGCTTCACCCGCCCGTCCGTCGGCCGAAATACCGCCAGTCCGCCGCCTGATTGGAAGGAGAGCGGGGGGATGGGAAGGGACTTGGGGGGGGGGATGGGGGAGAGGGGGTATATTATTGTCAATTTTTTTTGTTTTTTTGTGATTTTTTGTCTGTTTTTAGTTTGGAATGGAGTGATGAGTATCTTATGGTGAGGGGATGAAATGGGTCCCATCATCATCCCATGTGGTCTAGTTGCATGCAATTTGATGCTCCTGGGATTTGGGATTGGCGGGCTAGCCAGCCACTCACTTTTCTTTTTGCTTTTAATTTTTTTTTTTTTTTTTTTTGTTGTAATTTTTTTTTATTTTTTAATATTTTTCGATTATTTTATTTTTATTTTTTTTTTTTTTTGCTTTCCTTGTTCGAGCGCTCTTTGTTTTTTGTTTTTGTTTTTTTGAAATTGTTTTTTCCTTTCAACACTGCATGTATCTCTCGGCTTGCTTGTTTCGTTTGTGTTTTTTTGGAAATTTTATCTTTTTTAAAAATAATTTCTTGAAATTAAAATTTATCATGCACATGCAAATTTAAGAGAATATATATATTTTAAAATTATATTGGGTAAATAAAAATAAAAATAATAAGATATTAATTTTTTTCCTAAAACATTTGACAAAAAGATAAAATTTTCAAATTTTGCTTTGGGGACTGAAAATACCTAGTTAGCCTGTTGATGGCCCAAAGATACATGGACAAGCTGACCAGTATCTTCCATTTTTTGAAGATATTCTTCAAATCTTGGGGTGAGTAAGAGAACCTAAAATACATTGAAAAAAAATCTAGAATGTTTTACATCTACTATTACAAGGTCATGTTGTTTTTTCAATTCTTTTGGGTGAATGCCTACATTGTGAAAGTCATTCACCCTCCTCCCTCTACAAAATCATTCCATTTGTTCCTTTTACTAAGCCATTTGCTAATGTATCTTTAAAGGTGGTTATTACATTCATGGTGTAGTTGGTTTTTGTTTTCTAAACATGAATGTTCACATCATATTTCATTTTTGAATCAAGTTATGAGTATCATATTTTTTTCCTTTGTGTTTCTATGTCAATTGTTTTGTTTGTACAATGTCACGAGTCGATGAATCAACTTCAAAAAAAACTTTGTAACAAGGTTTTAGCAAATCATGAGTTGGTGAAACATTGATCAATGTTTTTGCTTGGATTGATTACAATAATAATACCTAATTAAAATTTCAATTTGTAAGCTTCTATATCATGCCATGCCATCTATACCATTTATAATACTAATGTTGATGTTTTATGGTCTAATGGTGGGTTTGACATTTATTTGCAATCACCTAATTTGTTTTTAATTTCCTTAGTTTTATGTTGAAGCAATTGCCAAATTGTTTGCAAAAAATTCAACCTTTCAATTCCATTGAATGTTGAGAACTTTGATATTATTGTAATTAAATGTGCTGTTCTTTATGTGACTAATTGTGAAATTTCCCCTTAATGAAGTATGTCCAAAGTTGTTAACTTTTTGACATTGCTTAGAAAAAAATAGATAATGTCGACAAGGGGGTTGCAAAGCAAGTAAATATGTGCCAGTTTTTTAGGTTGTTGGGGGGGGGGGGGTGGGGTTTGAAACCCTAAACCCCATACAATCTTTTAGCAAGTAATCAACCTAAAAATACAAAGAAAAAAAAAATATTGATTATTTCATGTAAGAGAATACACATGTCCAAAGTATTGGATTTGAAATATGTTTTGTGGGATTTGAGATAGCCTATTGATAAGGGACAAATGCTTGCCAAATGAATGTGGATGTTGGATCATGGAAAGTTAAGGTGAAGGTTCGGAGATGAAATTTGGGTGATTAGATGAACTAGAGGGAGTACATCCCAAAAACAATCAATTATCAAAAATTGTGAAAACTTGAATATCAAGGAATTTCCTTAATTTGGTATTTATGCTTTGAAGTACCTTTTCAATGCAAACGGTGTATTTTCAATTCGTCAATTTTGTGAAATCAAAAAATTGAGAAACAAAAACACTATGTACTTGGCATTATTTTGGGAAAAAAATTAACAAGCCCGAGTTTGACCTTTCGACCAAGATGAGTGAGTAATGAATGCTCCATTTGGTTCTTGGGCCTTAATGTAATGTGTAGGTAGGGTAAGGGGCATCCTCAAAATAAGGGGCCTAGGACAAGGTGGTTGTTGAACCCAACCCCACATTTTGAAAATGGCCTCCCCCATGGGCTTGAACCCATACTAAAATGAAGGTTATCATGGGTGAAGGTTATCACAAAACTAAACATTCGTAAATCATGAGGTGCCCGAGGGGAAGAGTTCTTAGGTCTTACACCTACTCCTTAAGAGTGTGAGGTACCTTACACCTATAAGTAGGCATAAATTTCCTTCCCACTCACTCAGCATACTAGTATCCCTTTGCTTTTCTACTAGGAAAATTCATGGATATAAGGTACCCTATAAATGTAGTAGGCATTTTCCAAGAGGAGGGATATTCATGGCTATAAGGTGTCCTACAAATACACTAGAAATGCATTTCTCGATCAAAGTGCATTATGAGGCATAAATTAAATGATGAAAATTTGGTTTTGTCCAAATTGTTGTTGGCAAAATTTTAGAAATGCCATTGAGAATATCAAAAAAATGAAAATTTTAAATTTTAAATTTTATATAAATTTTTTAAATTATAAAAAAATAATAATAAAAAACCATGGTGATACTTACTAATGTTTGGTTTTTTTGTTTTTTTGTTTTTTTGGTGTTTTTTTTTTCCAAATTTTCCAAATTGAAAATGTGACAAACTTTTCCAAGAAAAAATATCATTAAATTTTCTCTAATTTACTCTAGAAAAACACAGTTATCCACACACACACACACACACACAAAAAGTCCCAATTTTTTTTTTGTCAAAAAAACCACAAAATTTGTCCCCAAAAAAACTACTGACAGGTTATTAGGTACCTACCAAATGTAATTGAAAACATTCATCCATCTTGGAAACCTGGCCAAAAATTTTAAGTAATTGAAAACATTCATCCATATTGGTGGCATCCAGATGCTGCTGCTTCTAAGCGCGCACAAACAGAGCTGAGAGGACGAGAGGGAGAGGAGTGGCTGTGGACGCGTTGCAGCAAAGCTCCAGCGATGGCGACCACGCTGCTTTGTGCGCGTTCCTCCTCCCTCCTCGTCTGCAATTCTTCTGTTTCCCCGCGCTCAATTGCTCCTTCTCTTGCGTTTCGTTCCCCTCATCTTCACAACCAGCCGCATTATTGCCATTTCCTTTCATCTTTTGCTTTTTCTGGTGCTCTCGGTGTTCGTCGCTTCTGTCCTTCTCTTCGTAGCGTCTCATCTTGGTGGTGTAGGGCCGATCTTTCGACCACTGCCGGTGTAGTGGAAGCCGAGGGTGTTGTGGTAGAAGAGAAAAAAGAGGACGATGAAAAAAATGACGACGACGACGACGACGACGACGGCTTCCGAGGTTCTGTGCCTGCGTTTCAAAAGCGGTTAAGGATTGCCGATATCAAAGGCGGACCCCAGGGCGGGTTGGAACGCGTCGGGGAGTATATGCTTGTGCGAGGCTGGGTACGCACTTGCCGCTCGCAGAAGACGTTTGCTTTTATTGAGGTTCGTTTATCTCTCTCTTCTTCCTTGTCTTTTTTTCCCCCCGAAACTAAAATCTGCCTGCGCGCCGTGAATACGTGCTGATGCGGATGGTGAAGTCTTCTGTACTTTTGTAAAACTGTTTCAGTGTAGAAATTATCATTGTGCGCTTACGCTTACTCACAATTGAGCACCTGGCCTGGTCTATTTTGTAGTAAACTCACCCAGAAAATTACTATGAAGTTTGAAAAGATGTGAGGTTGTTTTGCCGTTTCTAGTCGTTACTACTACAGAACAGAGCAATTACAATGCGGTTTCTTACGGATTTACCGTCTTGCCGTGAGCTGATAATTCTCAGAAGTTATTCAAGTGAAGCTCCGGGAATCAGTTTGCGTGCTCTGAACAGATCAATTGAAACCCTGAACTCAGAGATTCTTCACTGTCAGGATTTCCAGAAAATGGCTTCTCATGATGTGGCATCATAGAGTAGATTTTCCATTTTCTTCTTTCTCAATGAACATGAAGCCAGTAATCACCTTGCATGTGGTCAAGTGGTCAAATAGCTCAATGTCCGAAAACACTCCAGTGAAAACTCATGATTGCATGCTGTTTGTGTTTAGGTGCATTCATGCTCAATGCCAATCCATCTTTGGTCTTAGTTATTCTCGACATTCTATGAACATAATAATGCCAGCATTTCTGGTTTCAGTCTAGAAGAGGAAATGCTGGAAAATGCTAACCAATAATATATGATGGTGTGGAGTCCTGCAGACCATATAACTCTTGCAAAATGAATGTGACATGTATCAGAATTGTCGTGACTGATATTGAACTCTTTCTGTGTAGGTGAATGATGGCTCAGCAGTCTCCAACCTCCAGGCAGTAGTGAACACCGATGTTGAAGGGTACAATGAGGTATGGTAACTCCATTGTCTTCTTATCTGCTCTGTGATCTGGGTATCTGCATTATTATGAATAAAACTTGAAAATGGATGTGTAATGTAATATTGGTTTGCAATTGGAAAGCTCCAGTCCTATGCTATGTTTCTGTGCCAACTATGAGTTTCTGGATGTTACTCCTCATTTGCTGTCTGAGTAAAGCGAGTTTGACAGGTTGTGGCAGGTAGAAGCAGGTCGTGTAACTACAGGGGCTTCAGTGTCAATAGAAGGTGTGCTGGTAGAAAGCCAAGGCTCCAAGCAGAAAGTGGAGCTACAAGCCTCCAAGCTACTTTTGGTACGAAAAGCCTTCATGTATTCTTGGTTCCTTGCTTGGTACAGAAATTTTCTTTGCTGGCTTTAAGCCTTTTCACAAGATCTGTGTTACCATGTGGAGTTAATTTTCTTGGGTGAGTGGCTTGATGACATTGTGCAGATTGGAGGAAGTGATGCTGCAACTTTTCCTGTACAGAAGAAGAGGCTGAGCCGAGAGTATTTACGGTCCATAGCTCACTTACGACCTAGGACTAACACATTTGGTGCTGTATGTACTTGCCTCTAAACTTTTTTAACTGTAGTAATGATTTGTAGTTAGGGTTTCTCAGAGAAGAAGCTCTGTGCGGTACTGAGAGTCTGACTTTGTAGTCCACAACATCCATTTGAGGCAGTGACCAGTGATGGATATGGTAACAACTCCAAAAAATACTAAGTTTGGAGCTGTCAACATTGCAGGTGGCAAGGGTGCGGAATGCACTGGCATTCGCTACACACCAGTTTTTCAAAGAAAAGGGATTTGTGTGGGTAGCAAGTCCCATAATTACTGCCTCTGACTGTGAAGGTGCTGGTGAACAATTCTGTGTCACCACCTTGGTACTCCACTTGCTTCTTGTTACTATTGCTCAGTTCCACTTTTTTCTATTTTTCTCCATTTCTTATCTTCTTTCCTGCTTTTTTAAGTTTACTGGTCTCTGTGAGATCTGTTGGAGGACTCTTAGATAAGACAGACTGGCTAAGAGATATGTATGAATGCATGTGCATAGATCCCAAATTCTCATGAAGATCCAAGTACTCCATTGTCCAAGATTCCAAGCACAAAAGATGGGCTACTTGATTGGTCACAGGTTTGCCATCCCTTTACATCCATCTGAAGCTTCAGCTGTTGGAACTTGAGAATGGTTGAAAACTGCCTTTATGAGATGTCCAGTATATGACACCCTTCTTCTCATGGCCATGTTCAGGACTTTTTTGGGAGGCCTGCATTCCTTACGGTATCAGGACAGCTAAATGCCGAGATCTACGCCACTGCATTGTGTGATGTATGGGCACTTTCTCATTTGTCATAACTTGTTTGCTGTTTTATGTGTGCACTGGTCTGAACCATGATAATGTGGATGTTATTGAGCAGACATCTATCTCATGTATTGCAGGTATATACATTTGGACCTACATTCCGTGCTGAAAACTCAAACACAAGTCGACATCTTGCAGAATTTTGGGTATGACTGGAAGTCACCCTCACTGTGTGAATCCTGCACTTATATCAAAATTATAAATCCCCTAATTTTCCTCGTTTCAGGTTCTCTGTGCCTTTCTGACAAAGTGTTGAATACAATTTCTTTCTCGTGAGTTTTGAAGTAATGTCATTGTGAGTGCAGATGATAGAACCAGAGCTGGCATTTGCTGATTTAAGGGATGACATGGCATGTGCTACTGCCTATCTCCAGTATGTTGTATGTTACACTCCCCAAGGCTCTTTGGTGCTTGACTGGAGAAAGTAAAGTTTTGGTTTCAGTCCTAATCTGCAATAGACTCTGTGTGGGAGTTGACCATACAGTAGTAGAAGCTTGTCATGATGTCTGCACCTACATGACAAGATAAGTACTAGAAATAGCAACAGATGGTCCAATTCTGGAGATGATTTGATTGCCAACCCTCTCTGTTGTAGTGGTTTCATTCTTTTGTTGTAACAGAGGCTTCTTGGCTGCAGATAAAGTATATCTTGGTGAACTGCAAGGAGGATATGGAGTTTTTTGACCAGTGGATAGAAAAGGGTATTATCACCCGCCTTACTGTAAGCCATACTACAATACGCTTTGCTTGAAATATTTGTGTGCCTCTTGCAACATTACTGTGATTGCAAGAGCTGGATGTTTGCTGGTCAACAAAAGTAGGACTTGACACATGATCTTACAGTGTTACAAAGTATTTTTTATTTACTTTCTTCTTTTATGTCAAGGAACTCCCAGGGACCTTGCAAATATCCTTGGGTTCTGACCATGCCAAACTTTGTTGGTTTTCAGAATGTTGTGGAGAAGGAGTTCATGCATATTACATATACCAGTGCAGTTGCACTCCTCCAAAAGGCAAAGAAAACGTTTGAATTTCCAGTGAGTGCTCTTGTAACTCTGTCTCCTCCTATCACTTTAAGATGAGTAATGATTTCAGAAACTTAAAATTAGCACTAACCAATTGTAGGTAGAGTCTTAGAAAGATATTTTAAAGGTCCTTTGATGTAGGTTGGAATAAATAATATTCTCAGGATATTTGTGCATATTTGTCTCGCTAGGAATCTGAGACAAGAGTTGTTTGTGAGTGGTATTTGCCAGGTAGAATGGGGCTGTGACTTGCAGAGTGAGCATGAGCGGTATCTAACAGAGGAGGCGTTCAGTGGAAACCCAGTAATTGTTACAGACTATCCAAAGGTGAAAGGCCTCTATCACTAGACTGCTCAAAATGCAGATGAGAGAGATGTTCATTTCATTTCTGTGTCAATTGGGGAGAGATTAGTGTCTGCTTGCTTTTGTGGTGAAATGCAGTTCTGCTTATCAGTGACAGGGATCAATCAGGCACTGACATTGTTCTGTGATCTCCACTGTGAATACAGGAGATAAAGGCATTCTACATGAGGGAGAATGCAGATGGGAAGACAGTGGCAGCAATGGATCTACTGGTGCCTAGGGTAATAAATACATCACCATTCTTTTCTTCCTTTTGCATTGTGTGGAAAAGTGAGTTTCAGTTATTGTCAATTAGGTGATCATTGAAGGTTGCTTTCATTCAAAGTATGAGGAGATCTGAACTTAATCTTCTAACTCTGTGCTTATAGGTAGGGGAGCTGATAGGTGGAAGCCAGCGTGAGGAACGTCTTGATGTTCTGGAGAGGCGAATTGAAGAGCTTGGGCTTAACAAGGAGAGCTACTGGTGGTATCTTGATCTTCGACGTTATGGATCTGGTAAGTACTTGTCCTCACCTTGCAAAGATTACATTTGTTCAGTTGATGAAATTAATATCATGAAGAGGTAATTAATTAGAGAAAAATAGACCATCTATTGCAGCTACAATGGGGATCAAACAGTATTAGAAGAATCATAGAGAGCAGAGAGCTCATTCAGATTGCTGAATGATCCTATTGGAAATTTAGGATGGTTTGTTGAAGGTTGGTGGTTTGATTATTTATGCAGATCTGTGTGCTTGACCTGTTTGCAGTACCACATGCAGGCTTTGGCTTAGGCTTTGAGAGACTTGTGCAATTTGCCACAGGTATTGAAAATATTCGTGATGTTATACCCTTTCCAAGGACTCCTGGATCAGCAGACTTTTAATTTGGTTTGATCTTAGTGGGAGAAACAAAGCACAGCTACTGAAGAGTGTGGTCCTTCAAAGATGTATTTTTCCATGATTGGATTCAACAGTCATTGCTAAAAACAGTAGCAGCCCCTAGAAGATACTAAATCACACAGAAGGAAAAAGAATTCGTGATCAGGGTGGGAGTTAGATCAATGTGATACAGATCCAAATCCCAACATGGTCTCTCAGTCTCTCTAGTGGAAGCAAATAGATGATGAGGAGGTCTAAATCAGACTAGGAGATCAGAAAAATGTCTTAGTACCATGATCTTTGCATGTACGATTATCATAATCTCCAAACTGTGGCAGAAGGGCAGGTTTGCTGGTTAGATCTCCGATTCACCCAGAAGGACCTAAAACTACCAGGTACACTGAACCGTGTCACTTGATACAAGGTAACAAGGTTATCTGTAGCTTCTTAGACCACTGTGATATACACCAATGTGAAGTCATTCCTTCTTTTCTTTTTCTTTTGTCTCGGGTCAGAACATGGTGTTGGCCGGTCTTGGGTGATGGGGAACCCTGATCTCAGGTTCTGCCTTGGTGACCTATCTTGTAGGTGGTTACTATGTAGGTAGGTGAGAAGGTAATGCAATTGGTGGCTACTAGGTAGGAATATACACACAGATGGTTAGTGTAGGGTAATAACACTCGAGGAGCAGGGTGTTCCCTAAACAAGGACCTGCTCAAATTTCTTGGTTTTTTTCCCATGATAGATAACCAATGGGTTTAATCCAGTCTTCGGGGTTCTTTGATATTTTTATAACATCCGCCTCTTGGTTTTTGAAAATTTTGAAATTCAAAGAACTGGTGTGGTTGCCTGAGAGGACTGGCTGTGAAGGGTAGGCTTTTTGACCTAATTGTCATATTTGTAAGCTTCTTGTTTGTGGATGCTTGCAATGGAGATATGTTGTTTGGAGACATATCTTTTCACAAGACTGAACAAGATTGCATAGTTTAATTTGTGAACTGGTTACCAACCACCAATCCAAAAAAAGGATTGGAGTCAAATGGCCTGAATGAAGGCTATTTGTAAGCTTGTGAAAAAGGATTTAAAAAAATAAGGGAACCCATTTGGAACATCAGAGGCTTCCCATCCCACAATTTGATAATGGAAATCATGTGAAAATTGTTTTTTTATGAGTTCATGTTTTTTGCACAGGAATGTCATGTGTCTAAAACACATGTGATGCACATGTAAGTAGAATGAAATATAAGTGCATTTCATATGTATATGTGCATGTCCTTCCTTACATAACATTGCATTTTTTCAAGTTTGTGCATTCAATTCGCCATTGTTATCCATGTAAGTTCTCTACTCTATCTTATTTATAACAATGAACATCATGGATGCTTAGCATCAAGGCTTGTTAGAGCATCTTTTTGTTGATGATGAAGACGATCACATTGCTCATAACTTCTTGTTTATGTTTGGCATTGATGTTGAAAATCAAATCCAACACATAATGAGTAGATCAAGCCAAAGAGACAATGTGCAAAGGGATGGACAAGTTGTTGAAGCACAAAATGTGTACAATGACAAGGTATTCTAATGTCATTATCAAATGAGGTATTTGTTAGTCTTGAAGTTTCTTAAATTTGTTATCACCCGTGATGTGTGTTTTGCACAAGGCAAGGATTCATTTGGCAACATGGACCTACCTCTTCAAAAATGTATGGACTTCATTAAGATGTTTGCATATGGAGTTTTAACTAATGCCATAGATGAATATTGTTTATGAGAGAGCAAAACCATGGAGAGTTTAAAGAAAATTGTCCATGCCATTTGAGAGTTGCTTAAGCATGTGTACTTGAGACAAGTGAATTTGGAACACCAATTGCAATTCATGCAATTTTAGGTTGAGCTAGGCATGTTCACTTCTTTAGATCACATGCATAATTGTTGAAAATTTTGCCTAGTTTTTTGGCAAGAAACTAATAGAAATAAGAATTGTTCCACAATTTCAGAAGTCATTTGAGATCAAAGTTTTTGAATTTGGCAGTGCTCTTTTGGTACGCCTAGTGACAACATTGACATAAGTGTGTTACACAAGTTCCTTTTGGTTACAAGGTGCAAGAAATAACATGAGCTTTGAAATGAATGGACATCATTACATGAACTACTTTGATTACTAATTGCTAGTCAATAGTATCATCTAATGTAGCCAATCTTTATGCAAACTCTTCATGAGCTGAGAAGAAGAAAAAAAAATAGTTTGCAACTCAACAAGAAAGAACTCAAAAAGATGTTAAATGATGATTTGGCATGTTGCAATCACTTTTTGGCATAATCCAAAAAT
>Ga0209611_10004232_pt1 | contig 24628 bp, 15 predicted proteins | sample S1TSphgellanicum_3_FD_187693 | JGI IMG/M metagenome (GOLD analysis project Ga0209611, IMG submission 187693) | Host-associated microbial communities from peat moss isolated from Minnesota, USA - S1T2_Fc - Sphagnum magellanicum MG (SPAdes) (version 2) | ecosystem: Host-associated > Plants > Peat...
GTGCCACTACAGGAACTCTTCACATTACCCAGCACTGAAATGAGTTGCAGCCTCTACCACTTGTCCAACTCGGAGGGTGCAAGGCACCTTGAATACACTACCTAATATTTGGGTTCCTGAAACCTTAACTTGGGTTCACCTTTTGAACTCAGAATCTGCAGCAAAGAGCTCGGAGATTTTGGAGATGCAGAGGCAGAAGAACGAGAAGGATTATAAGAGGCTTGAGGTACCTATGCCATGGGTGCAAGTACGTTAAGTGACTCTAAGACGGTAGCAGTTTTTGACTTGGCTCGACCTTCACTGCTGCTCTTCTTTGTACCAAAGTGTTGGTGTTACAAGGCCATCGCCACGCTCAATGTCACTCATTTGAGTCTTGTCGATAATTGCCTCTGCGTTGCACCACTCGTGGCACCGCCATCCTATCCCTGTTGTTCTGAGCTGCGCACTACACCACCATCCCGACATCTGTAGTGCATGATCTCGTTCTCTTCGGATCCTTGCTACTGTTACTGGCGGCGGCGACGAAGCATCATATGGTTCTCTTCACAAACTGAAATTGTGAAGTCACCCCATATTGAATCCGTTGTTGTAGTTGTGCTCCTTTTGCTCCCACTCCGCTCTACCCTAAGCAACAAGAAGATGGCCTGGCCACAAATATTCATAGAATACAGAAACACCACGACCACTGTCAAGCTCGCTGTGAACCCCCACTGAAAATACTAGGACAGTACTAGTAACGTCACACTGAAACCCCCACACCATCCATCTGACGATAAAATTACGAACTTGCATCTGGGCGTTGACAACCGAAAGATGAAGGTTCACTACATGACTCCACCACACACCAAGCAACAGAGGAAACGATCGAGACAACAAAAAAGGAAGCAACAACTGCAGTGAACATCCTCTAAAGAGAGCGAGCAACAATTGCAGTGAACATCCTCTAAAGAGAGCGAGCAACCTATTCAAGCAGGACCTACTACCATTAGGGAAGCAACTTCTCAGGCTCTTCTCAGAATTTGGGGGTACCGTGCTGGGCAGAAAAACCCAGGAAGGGTGGAAGAGAAGTTCTTTCTTTAAGAACTTTTTCAAAACTTGGGACCTTTTTAAAATGAAAGATTCTTCGCAATCAAATGGAAATTTTTAGCAAACAGAAAATTCGGTTGTGGATTTAAAGATAATTCTGTTGACTAGGCGATTTGAAATGAAGGGTGAATTTTTTAAAAAAGTTCTTTATTTGTTCACCAATTATTGACTTCTGTATGAGAGTCACAAGCCTACTTGCACTATTCTTGCTGAGCATGACAGTGCGTGTATTGCTGGTTGACAAAGTCTGCAAAGCAAATGTTTAAAAAACTTGAGACCTTATAACAGTAAAAGATTCTCCAAAATCAAATTGAAAATTTTGGCAGACAGAAAATTAGGTTGGGGATTTAAAGGATAATTCTGTCGGAGGAGGTGATTGGAAATGAATGGGGAAATTTTAAAAAGTTCTTAATGTGTTCAGCCATAATTCCTCACTTCTGTGTGAAAGTGGCAAACTCACTCGCATAAATAAAACTTAACCCTTTTCACATCTCAATGGTCATTGGTAAAAAAATATGACAACCTAAAATCCACAATAAATCTTCCCACCTAAACTCACAATCTTGACATCATTATGTTACATTTCCAACCATTTGTTAATAATATAAATTCACATTTATAACTACAAAACTACATTAGACAATAAACATTACAATATAACAATAACATCCAAATATATTTTCATATTAAAATCTTGTAGCTATAAATATGGTGCTATATAAGGAACCTTGTTACACCCCTCATTTAATCTTGAGCATATTAGATATCTTCTCATTTATGTTAATGTTAGCTTTGATTCCCTCAAAAAAGATCTTAACTAGATTTTACTTATGGACTTTTGAAGGGTTAAAATTGGACTTTATTTTTCATAAGTCCATGTGAAATGGACTTTTTTTATTTCTCAAAGCTTGTATTTAAAGAACATGTGTTTTAGATATCTAATTGATTTTTGTCCATTTGGATTTTATGGGTTATTCTTTTAAAGCTTTCAAATTGTATCTACTACATAAGATGCCATCATCATTTTTTGATGTAGACTTTGACTTAGTTTTGGGAGGGTTCATAGGGAGGCACTTAACATTTAATAGTCAAATACTATTATAATAACATCCTAGAAAGTTACAACCATGTTGATTTGAACATTTTTCATGAATTTGCATGAGGTTTGTATGGAGTGTTGTATTTGCAAGAGATGAACCACTATATAGCATGTATACACTTGCATACATATTGCGAAATGCATCAAAGCTAAGTTATTAAAAAATAAATTATTCAATATTCATTAGTGCCACACATGATTGGGTACTTGTGTCTTGAACCTTGTTTATCAAAATATATTGAGATTTTTTCACCATTCTCAAATCTCTTGTTATTCAAAATGTAGGCCTTTCTATTGTTTGAATTCCAACCATAATGTTGTTCCGCAGGTGTAATATTGTCATTTCACATATGATTATTACTTGTCCTTCTAAAGTTTGTAAATGTATGATGTACTAAATTACATGTGATTTGCACAATTGATTAATGTTCATGTGGCTTGTTATAGTAGCTTTGCAACTTTGTTCATGTATAAATTGGTGGTGGAACTATATATATCTACATTGTTTTGCCACACTAAATGTGTACGCATTTGCAAGTTGATTTCCTAACCCTCACATCTTTTTTTAAATTTAATTAACTTGCACATGAAAAATTTGGGATTATCAAGCTGCCAAAATGAAGATGAAACATTAAAACATATTTTGACAAAAGTATAGATATCATAAATATGAACTGAAATTATCAACTAAGGCTTGAATTTGATGATGATCTTGTGAAAAGGCCTTTCTTTGTGAGAAGTGATGTGGGTGTTAATTTTTAATGTTATTTACGTGTTCATATAGTTTTGACCCTAGGGCTTCATTGATGACAAGCTTAGGGAGGTCTTTTTTTGTATTTGGTGGATACCACGTATTTTTGAAAGGTATGATTTTACTATTTATTTATAAATAAAGTGAATGTTTGTATACCCCTTATTTTTTCATAAATTTTCATTAAAAAATGTACAATGTTTTTCAGATTTTCCTCTAAGCCAACCTTTTTAAATTATGCATGAACTCAAGTCTCAATTTAAAGAAATTTAAATATCATCCTCCATGTTCTACATGCAAACCAAAAAAACATCCTACTACCCCTAGATAAAACAATATCATTAGATCCATACCATAAATGTTCTTTGAATTCTAGCATGAGAATTGAGAAATAAGTCTTGACATTCACCTTTCATGGTAATTCATGGTTGGGATTACACAAACTAGAAAATGAGATTTGGAACAAAAAAGGTGAGACTTCATGCATAAATGGGATGAAATGGGAAGAACATTTGTGGGCATTACAAGCATAAACATTTCTTCATACACCCATGGGCCACATACTCCTACATGTTGCAACATCCAAATGTATGTTTCTATATATTATTAAGTATGAGTGCACTATACTATTAAAAAATTTTCTTGAAATTTGTTTACTTTTGGTTAGAAAGGTATTTGAAAGGAAAAAGAAAAAAGATGGAAAGAAAAAAGTAAAATTAATGTAATTTTGAAACCTACGTACACATATATATGATTTGTAACATGTAATTACACGTATATGTATATATTTTTTGTAATATTTACATATGGTAATTGTCTTATTTGGTTGTAAGTTGTTTCAAAAAAATTCGCGGGCTAATTAATTGTTAAATTATTTTAATATAATTCATCTCCAAATTAATAAACAAATACCTTATTTTGAATTGACATCATTTGTAAATAAATGTAAGTAACCTCCCCCATCCAAAAATATGAATAGGATAGTTGTGCAAGTGTTTGTGTCATTGATATTCTTGAAGTGGGAGTCCTAATTATGTATTTCACATGGGAATAATGAATATGTGAAGTTAATTAAATATTTTTGAAGGTTGTAATTTTTTTTACTTATGTTTCAAAGCTAGGGTAAGGTGTAATTTTTGTTGCACATTCTTGATGTAAAGTCTATCATGTGTTGCCAAGTGGTGTGGTAATTAAAAAAAGGTAGTATGAAAGGGTTGGTTGTAAGTGATTGTTCATTTCATATTTTGAAATGGGAGTTGGCTAGATATTACACAAGGGAATTATGACTATGTGAAATTAATTGAATATCTTTGAAAGGTTTGTGTTGTTTTGATACTTTGAATTGAAGGAGGACTCTTGATTTGTTCAACTTTGTCATGTAGCCAATGATTTAGAATTTCATTTGTTTCAAATTTGTGAATCTGGCTATGTAACTTAAAAGTAAATCTTTTTAATTTTTTGGGTGAACTTGCTATTCTAAAAAGGCAATGTGTTGTAGGAAGCTTTAGCCAAGTTTGGCTATTTGAGTATATTATTCTGGCTATACAAAACAAAATTTAAATTCTTTGTAAAATAATGCTTTCTTGGTGTAATTCTTGTCATTCTTTTGAAATAGTGTAGTTGAAATTAGTAAAGAAGGTTACAAATAAATAAATAAATAAGTTCAAAAGTAAATATGAAAGATGAGAAATTGAATTATAAAAAATTTAAAGAAAGCCAGCAAAGAAATGAAGTGAAATATATGACCTGTGAGTAAAAGAAAAGAAAGTGAAATTAAAAAAAGGTAAAGATAAAAGAGATGTAAAAGAGGATTAAATGAAAAAAAAAAAACAAAAACAGTACCTTCCTAACTGGGAAGATCCCAGTATAGGCTCGGAAGGTACTAGGTACAAGTCATGGATCCTCAAAAGGGGTACACATTGGGTGGGTGAGGGGACCTACTGTACAAAGAAAAATCTAACTAAACTTTACTTAGTCGGAAAGGCCCCAATGTCAGGGCCTTACTAATGTAAAGTATGAGGCCCCAAAAAATAAGAGTTACGCCAATTTTGTAGGCGCTGGAGACAGCTTGCAGGTGCAAGAGGCACCTTACACCACCTATTAAGTAGGTGTAAGGTGCTTCCTCTTTTCAAGGAGTCTATCTTCTGGATTTAAAGCGGCCTTGAGATGCACTAAAAATATCTGGCCAAGTACTTTACGTCAAAGACAGTAGGCCCAGAGAAGGTGAAAAGAAATGACCTTTGATCCTTTAGCGTACGTTTCCTTGCTTTCTTGGTCTCCTTCATAACGCGTATACGTATTCGTTACTTCTGCGTCTCCTACCTTACGCGTACACGTTCAGTGTCTGTCGGTATTGCGGAAATGCATGTGTTGACGGAGATGGCCAACCTCTTCGTGATTCATGCACGGCACAACCTCCAACACTAACCATCTCTGTAAGCCCCATCTTGAATCATTTCTGACGGACTGCTCCTTTTACGTGCACAGGTCAGCATGACTCTGCGTATGTTGTAGCTCTCACTCTCCTTTGACTGTCAATTCCTCTGTTTTCTTCTTCTCGTTTGCCGTTTGGAGGGAAAAAAAAGGTTGGAACTGATACCTTTTCTAATTTGGCGCAAGACAGGAACGAAGGACCTGAAGACTATCGTTTTACTTGGGCTTTACGGTCGCGTCTTGTGACTTATTTTGAGCCGGTATGTCTCAGATTCAGTTTTGACCATCGTTAAAATTTGTTGGCGAGGGATATATGCGAAATCTTTCAGGGTTCAACAATCTTTGGTCGATACTCGTCTTGTGAATTTTCTTGTGAACAGGAATGTCTTTCTTCTTCTTTTAGTTTTTTGGTCGAGCAAGGACGTCCACTCAGTGCTTTTGCCTTTCACAGTCACGAATCTTTTCGGGTTTCCGAGTATGATTTCATTGCAACACGCTGCAGATAGATGTAATGTTTAAGACCTGATCAGTAACAAATCGAGAGGTGCATGCCCCTTTCGATTGCAGTTTTGCAGAGGGAGATATTGTCGCTATATGAAGCGTCTGTGCCTTGCTTTGGACCGGCAAAACTCTCATCACTCTGCTCACGAGTTCATGATCATACCTCAATTTCTGTAAGCCTCCTTTCTTATGTGTAAAATCCTGAATCCTCTCTGCTCGCTTGGACAGTAGCTGTTTAGTTTACCAATAGATTGTTCTATCCAGGTGCAATGACATTCTTTGCATCATTTGATCCGTGGTGTGAACTGCTTGGTCATAGATGTCTGCTTGACGTTCTTAGCTTTCAGGGTGGAGACCTACATCCACTGCTGGGAGATGATGAACTCAAAGGGTAGTCCAGGGAGCTAGTCGCTGCTGTCCATGACGAAGGTGCTGGTCTGACACTTTGTCAGTGACTCTCATAAGATTATGACTGCAGTCGTAGTCTTGGTATCATCGACATGTTGTTGTGTAGATTTCTCTGTGATCCCATAGATATGTTGTGCATCCAAGTAGTCTTTGGGTGGTGTGCTTAAGGGATATCTTTACACGGAAAAGTTATAATGAAATTAATCTTACCTCAAAACTTAATTTGTTGCAGCTTGAATGAGGATACTATTGACCCTTTTATACTAGCTATGTCTCGTGAGTGCTACCAATCTCATGATCAAGAAGTCTTCCTGTTGCCTGTGCAAACATGACAGAAACTCTTGATGCAGATTTTGTATAACGGTTGGCTGGAAATTTATTATTACTTATATGCTGGATCCACGGTCATGAGAGCTGGTGAAGTAAGTGGGTAGTCGCGGCAGCTCGTCACTGCTATTTGTAATGAAGGTGATGGTCTGACACTTTGTGAGTGATGCTGATATAGTTATGACTGCGCTCATTGTCCTGTTACCTTCAAATTTATGATGTTGTGGAGATATCTCTGCAACCCCACAGATATAATTTAAGGTGGAGACTTCCCAGGTCATGGCTTCAGCTTTTGCATGAGTTTCACAGAGGTTTCTCAAGATATCAGAGGTAAGTCCACTGGTGTAGGGACAGTATGATGCAGTATCAGATGAGACATAAAGATATATACACATGACTCTTGCTTTCCCAGGGCTCCAGATTCTGGACCAAGCCGCTTGGAAGCTGTAGGTGGCCACGAAATGCAGAAGGTACTCCTCTCCTGAATGCACTGCAAAGGATTCCAGAGCCACCCTCATCCCAGGCATTTCATGTAGGAGTTGCACCTGGAGAGGAGGAACACCAACTGAACTCAAGTTTTTGTGCTGCAAGGAATAAATTAGCAGAGGACTGCTGGTGGAAAATAGTTTTCACATGCTCTTGCTCAGGTTGCTATATTTGCTGATTCTGATATTGTTTCTTCAGAATCCTTCAATGGCAACTCCACTTTCTTTTGCACTTCATCTCTGCGAGAGAATAAGAGAAGAGTACTCCCAAGAGCACTTGTGTCCTTTAGCTATCAACAGGCAACTGTGCATGCTTCTCTCCAATAAGGTATTGGAGACTGAGAACACACTGAAACCAATCCAGGTTAAGCTATCTCAACTAGATACTACTAGTTCAGGATTTCCAAATGTTGGTCCAGCAACTGAGGAACTTGTCCATGTGCTAAGGGCAGCTCACACGACAATCTTCAAAGACTGCTTTTGCAATGGCAGATGGATGGAATCAGCTCTTAGACAAGGTGGCGACTTAAAGGAAACTTTTGCAGAAATTCTATATGACCTGCAATGGTACATGATGGTACTACGCAGCATCTTCCTGGAGTGGACATTCCAAGACAGTTGGACTCCCCCCAGCTGGCTTCTTCAACAGGTAGATTGTGACAGGAATCTGACTGAACATGACAATGACAGTCTGTTCAGAGCTGCAAAGCAGGATCAGGAGGATCTCAAGGGTCTGCTATGGGACTTGAAGGGGGATCATGCTTGTCATGGAGAACGCTGTACTGGACTGGATATAAACGTGCAATGTCTTGCATCACAATTACGCAAGAAGATGGAATTCGAAGAGCAATTCCAAGCTTGGCCTACACAGGATAAGAAGGACTACCACGAAGAGCTGTATAAAGTTAATGGGATCAAGTTGACTAAATGGCCGTTTGTTGTGTTGGCAAATCGGCAAGATCTACATAAACGTCATCTGCTAGGTTCAGGGTCATTTGGAAGTGTGCATGAAGCAAATTGGCTTGGAGAGTCATATGCAATGAAGATCCCCAAACATCCATCTACGGAGCTTCTCAAGCAAGAGATTGCAGCTGTTGCAGGTGTTCACCATCCTCACATTATGGGTCTTGTTTTCTGTGCTGAAGATGCAAAGGATAGTGTATACGTTATGGAACGCATGGATAAGTCACTCTCCCAAATGTTGAGAGACCAGTCAAATGACAGCCAACCCTCCCTTATTGGAAGTGTGGGTGTCATGCTTCAAATAGCCGAAGGAATGAAGTATCTTCACAGCAAGGGTCTAGTGCATCGTGATCTCAAGACAGATAATATTCTCATCAAGTGTGATGGTCCTGGCTCTGAAAGTTCAATGTTAGATCTAGTGGTCAAGCCCCTCTGGATTGCCAAAATCTCTGACTTTGGCACCACAAAAGTCACAATGGATAGTACCGCGTGTGCAAACCAGACAATGAACACTGGTACAACCATGTTTATGGCACCTGAAATGTATGCAGGCCAACGCGCTGATGAGAGATGCCATCCCAAGAAGGCAGATGTATACAGTTTTGGACTTATTTGCTGTGCAGTGCTGATTGGGGAGCCTACTCCATTTCCAGTTGACGAATTGCTGAAGCCTACTGTATTCAAAGATAGGGTGCGAGAGGGGAAGAGACCACAGCTGCCACATTACTGTCCCAATCAGTTGTCCAATCTAATCCAACAATGTTGGGATGGCAACCCTGATGAGCGGCCCAACTTCCAGGAAATTTGTACAAAGTTGAGGCACATCAAAGGTTTACTTCTTACGGGTATGGCAAAATTTGTGAGAATGGACGACACATTTCTGATCTGCATAAAAACAATGAAAAAGGAATTGAACTATGAACTGCAGGAGGCATACGGAATAGCTTAATATCTAGTTTTTTATGAAGTATGAAACATTGGTTTGATGCAGTTCTAGAAATTTGAACATTCCATTTTTGTTTGTGCAGAAGGTTCGTCACCTGAAGGTAGAAATTTATTGGCCTCAAGGTAAAGTTCCAACTTTTTCGAGAGTACTTTTTTCACAGCAGTAAAAGGATTCAAAAGAAGAAAATTCATTGAAAATATGGAAGCTTATTTATTCTTATTACACTGGCAGAGTGTCAACATCCTCTTCCATTCAAGAGCGTGCATATAGGGCTTATTCAAGTGAGGACACATCAGAAACTCTCGCCAGGGCATTTATAACACTCTTGGAGGGCGTCCCCGGCATTCGGAAGACTCTTCGAGGGCAAGAAGACCCTTTGAGGTCGAGGCCGTCTCCGGCAGACATGTCGAGGGTGTCTTCAACGGAGAGGTCGAAGGCGTCGAGGGCGTCTCTTGCGGAGAGGTCTCCGGCAGAGAGGTCAAGGGCATCTCCTGTTGAGAGGTCTCCGGTGGAGAGGTCGAGGGCATCTCCTGCGAAGAGGTCGAGGGTGTCTCCGGTAGAGAGGTCGAGGGCGTCTCTTGCGGAGAGGTCGAGGGTGTTTCGTGTGGAGAGGTTGAGGGCATCTCCGACGGAAAAGTTTCCAGTAGAGAGGTCAAGGGCGTCTGCGATGGAGAGGTTGAGGGTGTCTTCGTTGGAGAGGTCGAGGTTGTCTTCGACAGAGAGGTTGAGGGCGGAGAGGTCGAGGGCGTCTCCGATGGAGAGGTTGAGGGCGGAAAGGTCGAGGGCGTCTCCAACAGAGAGGTTGAGGGTGGAGAGGTCAAGGGCGTCTCCAATGGAGAGGTTGGGGGCGGAGAGGTCAAGGGCGTCTCCGACGGAGAGGTCTCCGGTAGAAAGGTCGAAGGTGTCTCCAACGGAGAGGTCGAGGGTGTCTCCGACAGAGAGGTCTCCAGCGGAGAGGTCGAGGGCATCTCCGACGGAGATGTCTTCGGCGGAGAGGTCAAGGGCGTCTTTGGCGGAGAGGTTGAGGGCGTCTTCGTTGGAAAGGTTGAGGGCGTCTCCGACGGAGAAGTTGAGGGCAGAGAGGTCGAGGGCATCTTCGTTGGAGAGGTTGAAGGCGTCTTCATTGGAGAGGTCTACGGTAGGAAGGTCGAGGGTGTTTCCAGCAGAGAGGTCGAGGGTGTCTCCGATGGAGAGGTCGAAGGCGTCTTCATTGGAGAGGTCTACGGTAGGAAGGTTGAGGGTGTCTTCAGCGGAAAGGTCGAGGGCGTTTCCGACAGAGAGGTCGAGGGCATCTCCAATGGAGAGGTCGACGGTAGAAAGGTCGAAGGTGTCTCCAGTGGAGAGGTCAAGGGCATCTTCGGCAGAGAAGTGGAAGGCGTTTTCGTTGGAAAGGTTGAAGGCATCTTCGTTGGAGAGGTCTACGGTAGAAAGGTCGAAGGTGTCTCCAGTGGAGAGGTCGAGGGTGTCTCGGGCGGGGAGGTCTCCAACAGAGAGGTCGAGGGCATTTTCGACGGAGAGGTCAAAGACATCTCCGATGGAAAGGTCTTCGCCATCTCTAACGGAGAGGTCTCCAGCGGAGTGGTCGAAGGTGTTTCCAACGAAGAGGTCTCCGACGAAGAGGTCAATGGCGTCCCCTTTGGAGAGGTCGTGGGCATCTTCGGCGGAGATTTCTAGAAGATGAACCGCAAGCGCGTTCGCGATGACATGTTCACGCCAAATTACTTTTATTTGTGGGTTAACTAGAGGAATGTGTCGTTGAAATAACATATATCAAGTAGAGCCTTCCCCTCCTTCTTTGATCACAATAATTTGTCCAAAAAAAAATTAATGTGTTTGACACTACCTCTTGTTATGCACCAGTTGGAACTTGTTAAAACCCATCATGATTTTATTTTTTTCATCATCAAATGAATTATCTTCCTTAGACTATACCTTAGATCAAAAAGCATAAGAATGACATTCCTCCAAATATTCCCTATTGGGAACTTGTAAATTTTGTGACAAAAACAAGCCATGACCAATTGAAAATAAAGAGGATGATGTGGAATCTAAAAATTTAATGCCATATAAAAGCAATTGTGAATGTCGCCCCAACTCACTTAACACCATCTTCACCATGTGTTTCATGCATTTGCAAGTTTGATAAAAAATTTTAACACATAAAAAAAATAAAAATGAAAGAAATTCAAAGCTTTTCACATTTACACAAATTGTTAGTGGAGCTTTGGCTTGCTAGTGGAGTTTTGGATTTTGTGTTCATTCTGATGTTGCTTTCTTGTGCTATGATCCCCCTCAACCCCTCATTCCCCCCAAGACATGATTTGACTCCCATAAGAGCATCTTCATTCTTTGGTTCATTATCCTTACTAATGAAAGCTTTAGTATTATTCTTCACGTCTCCAAGTCAATTATTAAAAATAATCTTTCAAGGATCTTCCTTTGGAGGAATCCCAAGTGGGGAGGGGGAGATAAAACCCTTTTATTGGTTTAGGTCCGTAATAAATATAATGGTGGGATGAAGAATTCCATCTAGTGAAAATTAAATTTCCATTTAATGAAATCCTCCTCGCCAAAGATGTTTTAAAAAAACCAAGTACTGTCAAAGTCCTCCTTAGGTGATCTTGAATACCAAGAAATCTAGATTTTTTGTGATCCTTACAATTTTTATTTTTTTTTCAGTTTTGTAATGGAACCATAATGGTGAGCATCCCCTAGTAGTTCCATCTTAATTGACAACACTTTTGTAAAGGAAAATTACAATAGTAGCCATTAAACAAAACCATGGCAACATTTTCCCTTAATTCAAAAACAATTTGGGTGAACTTTGGCTTTAGGAAATAGATTTTGGGTTATTGTTTGAATATATGCAGCAAGATTAATTGGTGTGCAAAACTTTGTTATTGGATATATTCTATTCATTGTTTATCATTACTTGTGCTAATGAAAGTGGGCAACACATTTTTGTCCTTGTTTTTTTGGTGTTACAACCTTACCATGTGTAATAATGGTTCAATAGTTGAAATGCAAAGAAAAAAAGGTGGGCCTTTACATGCAAGGTAACACTTGAAGGTAAGGGCATTTTGGTTTCAAAGATGTGTTATTTGATAAATGCTTTAACCCAAGGATGTTGCATGACATAAAACCCACTCAAAGTTTTCATGAAATCTATAATTGAAATGTGATCAAGTCATAAAATTCATGATGAAATTTAATGAAGAATTGAAATTCTTTGATGGAAAAATGAAATTTTCTCCTCGAAGGTGGGAAGGAAATTATATTTGTAAAGCCTGCTTTACATCTAAGGTCATAGTCCAAAAATTATGATTATGAATTTTTTGCTTTTAATGAAGTTAGAAAACAACTTTGAATTACTACACCTTGAAATATCATAACATTTGAAATGAAAAATTCAAGTAAAAGTAAGTCCTCACTTTTTTTTAAGACTTGAAGTAAAGACCTATTAATCATCAAAATTTTGTTAACTTCAGTTAGACATTTAAATTAAAATTTAAAAGACCAATACTCAATGTAAGTGTTTAAAAAGGTTAAACTAGGTGGTTTGAGCTTGGACATGTTAACTTGAGGGTCAAAATACACAATTAAATCCATGGACAGTTTGGAATATGATAGTTATAATTTTTATAGATTGCAAATGAAGTTAAAATGTAAAACCATGCTGAACATTAATATTATCAAAATTTTACTTATCCATATTGTAATAGATTGTAGTGGGAATCATATTTAAAAGTATGGATGAATTCTATGAAAATAATGAATTCATTATGGACATTTGAAATGATAACATTGTGTTTATTGTGCAAACAAAATTGAAAAATGTGAACTCAATAAAGTCATAATAATGTCAAAAAATATAAACAAAAAAATTCATCATCAAACGAAGAATTTAAAATAAGATGCATTGAAACTTTCCATACACAAAAAAATCTTATTTAAAACAATTTAAATTGCATGATTTTCATCATTTATTATTATTATTATTTTCTTTTCACATTAAAATCTCCAAACTTTCATATGGATTTTTAAACCAATCGCATGTCAAGGGATACAAATAAAGTGGCATACCAATATTTGTGATCAAAAGCCTAGGGGATAAACAATTGGTAAAAAAATATTTTTATGAATCGATGGTTGTTATTCATTTTGAAAGGAGGAGAGGACCTTTACAAATAAGGTGTTATCTTGTGGTGAAACATAAATTTTTATTAAGGTTAAGGTGCCTTCCACCCATGCTAAAAAACTTCCATGGCTTGTTATTTGTAAGATAACACATGAAGAAAAAGTTCTTTAAATAAATGCATGCCCAAGGTGGAACCAATGGGCCTTTGTTATCAAGATGCCCTCTTTCAAAGGCATTACACATCACAACAAATGACATTCTTGTTTGTTTTTTTATTGCCCATGATGCATGGTAAGTAAATTGTTTTTTTCCCACAAAACCTATTTGAGGCAAAAACCTACTTAAGGCACCATAAGAACAACTTGTAATTAGAGGAATATTTTTTTGTTTGAAATGTCAATTTCCTTTCTAAAGGAAAACTTCCATAGGGTAATGGACCTTGCACATATAATAAAAAACTTGTTGCAAGTCATTACACCTTAATAAAAGTCCCTAGATTTACAAAATTATTGTCATAGTACAATCATAAGGGTTAAGAAACAATTTTCCGTAATCATGTGCATTGTTGGCCTATTTTCTCCCCAACTTGCCTTCTTCTCTTGTTAATATGTAGTAAAACTTTTAATCATAAATCTTGAAAAAATAAAACAACAAACATATTAGTAGGAGAAAATAAGTGTTTTGGAACTAGGAGTGCCATTTTGAAGATTAAAACTTGAGACAACTCAAAAATTTCATGAGGGTGATGCCCTTAAATTTTGGAGTGGAACAAGATTAGATGAAGGCACTACAGAGAGAAATACATTAGAAAAGAACATGAAACAAGAGATATAAAGGTTTGAAAAAAAGGAACTAGAGGAAAAAATCTTCATTTCTTACAATAGAGTTAAGTTCACCATTTTCATCAAAAAGACTTGGATAACATTTGTAAATATTTGAAAATTTTCTAATGTACATGTGAAGGACACCTTGCCTTCAAAAGTTTTTACTTCAATAGAGGATGCATCTTACAATTATGGTTTTTTAAAATGAAGGACATTAAGTGAAGAACCTTAAGCATGTGTTAGAGGAAACTTAAATGTAAAGTTACAAAAGACTAACCTTATGCATAAGGTGTCTCATCTTTTCCAAATTTTGATCACAATTGTTCATTTTAAAAATCAAACATAACAAGATTTTTATATTATGTAACGACCTTGAATGGGGTGGTTCTAAGAATTTGAGTTCGGTGCTTGGCACTAGTTTCATGCTAGGCCCTCCTTCCCAAAACGGTCCCATTCTTGTTCCTTGCAATACACATAATAGCCTTGTAAGCAAGTGACATCTACATGAAAGGATTGAATTCATCTCCAAAATTTGTGTAATGACTTTCAATTGAAATATAAATACCTAGAACTTTAAGTTAACAATTTTGTCAATTCATCCAATTTTGACAATTGTAATATCATCAATAATTATACTTGCAACATATGATTCTATGTTGCCAATTGATCAACTTGTTCTATACTAAAGCCATCACATAAGTAACTTACCCAAATTGGAAAGAAAAACAATAAAAATGTTCATATGAAAAAAAGGAAAACTTTGCAACAAAGCAACCAATTTGATCATAAAGTGGGAAAAGATTAAAAACATTCATTTACAAAATACACTAGCATTCAATGGTGGTGTGAAACTCCTTTTTAGCACTAGCATTTGCCTCCAATGTTGGTGGTAGCTTAAAACTAGTTTCAATCTGAGTTCACTTGTGATTTCATTGCTGCTTTCCTCATATATTTGAGAGAAAAATTAGGGCACAAAGGCAAAGGCATTTTGTGGATAACTTTAATCCTCTAACCCTATTGAAGCAGGTGTATGGAAGAGTGAAGACTCTCATCAGGCACTTTAATGGATGAACTTTCGAGTGTGGACGGATGAGGACGGTTGCCAAAGCAGGAGGAGATGCGCGCAAGGGATACCGAACTGGATCCTACCGTTCGATGGAGGATCGGACGGTATGTAATGGCCCAAAATCTGGTACCGGGAAGCTGGTGCATTCCGGAGACAAACCCACACACCCGAGGAAGGGAGGCACGAGGGCACATCGCACACGCACTCTGCTGTTCTTTGCTTTGCCGCACGCTACTGTCGTCACGCTGGCGCTCTCATTCCTTCGCTCGACGTCTCGCCCACCTCCAGGCGCTGCTCTTGGGATTCAGCTTTCTTTGGGTTTTTGTATGGCAGCTTTTGGCGCTCTGTGGCGTTTTTTGTTCGACTTTGTGTGCGCTGGAAGGACGGGCAGCGAAATTGAGCACGAAACCTTTCGTTCTTCGACTTTTTCTCCTACTCTTGCCCTCATTCTTCCTTGCAAATTTGCGTAGAATCGAGGACCAGTGTGCCGTTGTGATATTGTCTAATTTGTCTGGTGGAGTTGGGGTTTGGTTTTGGTGGTGGTCTCGTTATTGCAATAGAGAGAGAGAGAGAGAGAGAGAGAGAGAGAGAGAGTCAGAGTCTGCTTAGTTGAGAGTGGGAAATGGCGACGGAAGAGGATCCCATATCCTCGGCCGTAGAGGCCGGCTCCGAAAGAAAGGAACGACTTCGTAAGGTATTTGCCAATCTGGAGATCCAGAGAGCAGCGATAGTGAACTGTACCCTTGAGTGGAAAGAGTTCGAGGATTACTTTGCAGAGCTTGAGAGCAGTTTGCAGAAGCGGTTCCAAGAGCTGGTCATCAAGGAAAAGGCCTTTGAGAGCAAGAGCCAGGAACTGCAAGAAGCCCTAGACAAGAGGGAAGAAGCTGTGTCCGCAAGAGAGCAAGCTATGCTTTCTAGGGTACAAGAACAAAAAGATTCTGCCATTGCTTCCCTGTTTGAGGAGAAGCGCAAGTGGTTGGAAGAGAAAACTCGCCTTGAAGTTGAAGCTGCTGGGAAGTCGTCTCCTCCTCAGGCAGCAGCAGTTCCTGAGACTGTAGAAGCCATCACTAAACCTGAGCCTGTACCTAGTGCTCCAGTTGTTATCGTTGCTCGCAATGGCGGCTCTGTTCCTCCCTCTCAAACCATGGAAGTAGATGCTGCAACCTCCAAGCTTGCAGGAACCACCTCTGTAACCCTATCTTCTGAAGATACCCCTGTTGCTGCTGCTGCTGCTGCTGCTCCTGATGTGTCAGTCCCTGCTAACAAGCATGATAGCAAGCATGATAGTAAGCAAGATAGCAAGCATGATAGTAAGCAAGAAAGCAAGCATGAGACCAAGAATGAGAACAGCAATACCGCTCCTGCGGGTACTGCCATGACTCCTAACCCTAAACCAGTAGTGTCTGAAGTGAGGGTGCGTCCACAGCTCAAGACACTGTGTGAGAATATGGATGGGGATGGACTGAGGAAATACATAGTCGATCACCGGAAGGATGTTGGAGCTATGAGGAATGAGCTGCCCACTGCACTGCAGTGTGCAATTGACCCAGCACGCATGGTGCTGGGGGCTTTGGATGGCTACCACCTTCCAGAGCCAGGAAATGGCAACAGCCAACCAGGGGCAGATAAGAATAAGGATTCAGGGGCCTCGGCCAATCGCCGGGCCTGTATTCTTCTTCTTGAGTGCCTGGCTGTGGTGTTGGCAGACCCTGTTTTGGGGGCTGATCACCCGGTGGTGCCCTCCAATATCAAGGAATCCGCAAAGCAGCTGGCAGACCAATGGAAGTCCAAGATGAATTCCAGCCATGGAGATGCCACAGGCAATTCATTGGATGCACAGTCTTTCCTCCAGCTGTTGGCTACATTTGGCATTGCTCCTGAGTACAATGATGATGAGCTGTGTAAACTTGTCACCGCAGTTGCCAGGCGCAGGCAAACCCCTGTGCTCTGTCGCTCCCTTGGACTCTCTTCCAAGATACCAGGTTGATGTCTCTCTTCCCCAATGATAGGAGCCCCTTTTGCGGGGTACTCTATCTTCACTAACATGGATTTCTCGATTGTGAATTCCATCTTTTCGAGCTCATATGAGCAGAATAACTAACTAGCCTGTCCTTGCCAAGCCAATCCACATAGCTTTCCTGTTCTTAAGAACAGAGTTTCCTGATTTCTTGTTGGCATTTTCAGTCCTGTTTTTTTGCCTTTTGAGGCTGTTCTGTTTTCCCCATGAGGGATTTTTTTCTCTCCTATCTTTCTTGACTGCTGTCATTGTCAGAATAGATCAGTTGATCTAATAATTTTGGGTTCAAAGATTTTCTTCCTTTTGCCTCATGCTGCATTCTTTCTCTGGAAGGAGGAACAGGTAAGAGCATCTCATTTATTTTTCTGCTTTGTGTATCTGATCACAATTCTGGGTTGTTTAAAAGTTGAGTTTCCTTCTGCTTTTAACATTACTGTTCTATGAAAGTGGCTCTGTGCACTGGATCTTCTTCAACAGACTTGGTCTTAATGAACAAGCTCACTGTTGACAAGTGTTTAGCAGGTGATTATTGTGATTACAGGTGCATCAGCATAATTGTTTCTTGTGTGGTTGCAGAACTGTTCATGCCGGGGAACTAAACAGGCTACATATCTGTTACCATGTCCTGCTTGCATCTAAAAAGGGAAAAGAGAAAAAATATGGGATCTCACTGCATAGTTAACTACGGAGAATGGATCTGATCTAGTTGTCTTTTGCTAAGTGCAAAGTTGGGGATCTGTGTACCTTGGATTCACAGTTATGTGCTTAGAATTGTCTGCAGCTTGCTGAACATTCAGTCTTCTAACAGTAGGGCTGCAATGACATGTACTCACCATTTTCAGTGATCCTTTATCCTCTGTTCCACTGCAGATGTGGTGGATAGGCTGGCCAAAGAGGGCAAACAGATTGAGGCACTCTCTTTTGCGCACTCATTTGAGATCATGGATCGTGTTCAGCCTGTCCCTTTGCTTAAAACGTATCTGAAGGAAGCTCGGAAAACAGCACAGTCGATCTTGAAGACTGGAAACAGCTCAACTGCTGCACAGGTAATCAGAGTACACTAGCTGCTCTGCAGTTTGGGTTCATTCTACCTCAGAAATGGAACAAGACACAGGCATCTAATGAAATAATTTGAATTGAAGTACTCCTTAGAAGATTCAATAAAAGTGGCTGTGGATTTTGCAGCAGAATGACGCAGCAATGAAGGAGTTGGCAGCGTTGAAGGCTGTATTGAAGTGTATTGAAGAGTATCAACTTGAGAGTCAGTATCCTTCAATGCCACTCCAAAAGCGTGTTATTCAGCTTGAGAAGGCCAAGTCAGACAGGAAGAGGGCAGCAGTTGCAGTTAAGGCCCATACAAAACGGCCACGTGCCAGCAATGGTACTGGTGCTGGATATGGTGGTGTGTCAGGTTCTAATAATAACAATAACAATGACAACAGAAGCTACTATCGACCATCAGATAGAAGCCAGGGCCAATATGGTGGTGGTGTAGCTGTCTCTTCCTACAGTTTGGCAGCACAGAACAACTATGATAGGCGTGGCCATGCTGCTTATTCTACAACTTATGCTGGTGGCAACCGGAGCCCTGCCGCTCTATCAAGTTCTTACCTGTACTCAGCTGATGGCCTTAGTTCACAAGTCTATGGTTCTACAGGTTACAATAATCCAACTGCCACATACAGCAGTTATCAGTTTGGCAGTGGCTTGCCACCCCCTCCTCCCGCATACCAGGCATCATTTCTTCACTAAGGCAGTGTGTAAGCACCAAAGTGAGTATAACATGGCTCCATTCTTTGTGTGTTTCTTTTGAGATTATGGCTTCACCAACCAGCCAATTTGTCCCTCCAAGTGTAAATAGGAAGGGTAGGACATCTTCATCAACTTTAAAACAAGAAGGGGAGGAGGTTTCAGTGGAAGTCACATAGAGGGCAGAAATGTAGTCAAAAATTCTACTATGTGGTCACCTTGAAGAAATTTGTATGCTATGATATTTTTTGTCATATGGGTGTAGGAATTTTTTCTCATTCATTTCCCTAGTCTCTCATAGTGTTGCTAAGACTGATTGTAACATTTTTGGTAGCCTTGCTGCGTTCATATTGCTTTCCTGAATTGATTTTAATTTCAATGAACTGGAAAGCTATCAACTTCTCTTCTTTATGGTAGTTAGCTGATAGAAGTCCTAATGGCCAATCATTAGAGCTTTTGTGTCACTGGTATACACTGGGTTTCAGTGGTTAGAATGCAGATTTTCTGCTAATTGTTTCCTGAGATTTTGGGTATATTATTACATACTTTTCTATACCCACCATCAGGAGCTGATGAAGTCAGTGGGAGCCATGGCAGCTGGTCACTTGTATTCATGTTGAATGTGATGGTCTGATACTTTTTGAGTGGCGCTTACAAGGTTATGACCACACTTGTTCTTGTGTACTGGTTTTGCTGCAACTGATGGAATGGTTTACCTTTGAAGTATTATTGTGGAGATTTCTCTGTGATCTCACAGCCATGGTTTCATCAGTTCATTCAGTCAATGATTCTAATGAAGCATGGTTTGGATTTGTCCATTTGGAAGCATCCATTTGGATTTGTCCTTTGTTTTCAAATTTGGATGAAGTCTCGTCCAAAAGTAGAACAAGATATGTGCACATAACCATCCCTTGGGTTTTTGGGATGCTGATAAAGCAGGGATGTTTTGTATTTGTTTGCTTGGTATGGCTTTTGTTTTATCCCCATACATGTTTGATTGGCTATTGAGACCATGCAAAAAGCTTTCCATTGGTATGTGGCCCCATGGTCACCATTTATTTATTTTCCAAGTTTTTGAATCCTCAAAAGTTAGGAATTCCAAATGCATGCTTTACATTGGAAGAAAACATAGTTTATCAAGTTTTTCTCCAATTAGTTTAGCAAAATAGCAAAAATCTGCCGCAAAAAGAAATTAGTGCCAAGGACTTCTTGTTTGTAAGGCTAATTAGTGGTTTATCTTTTATTGCTTTCATTTTCCTCTATTCTTCCAACACCAAATATTGTGCATTTGTCAAACACAATTATCCGATGCCTTGATTATACAAGACTTGATTCACTACTTTGATTGTGAAAGGCTTCGGTCACTTCTTAGAGGGTGACCAGGGCATGTTGAAGAAAAGGATTTCCAAGGTCATCATGCAATGGCTTCAATGTATATATAACCTATTGAAAGTGTGTACAAAAAATTATACATCAATGTACCTTCACTTGGCGGATGTTTTTTGAATTTTTGTATGTATCTTTATTCGATATATAAAAATGGATATTACCCACCCAACACTGGTTGAACCCATCTTTTTAGCACGAGAAATATACCTATTATGTTATTTCTAATGAGCTTTGATTGGATTGCACAATGTATGAGGAGGGTGCCTTAAATCAGTAAGATTCCCTTGTGATAGAGGAGCTCATCTTATGTTTCGGGATGGGCTTTTACATTTTTGTTAAGGCCTTGGCATTTTTTTTTATACATTGCAAAGACCACCTTTCACTGAGTATTGATAGTTTTAGTGTAGATTTTTTAGAGTTGGGAGGGTGTAAACATGATTAAAGGAGTCATAATCGTCTCCTTTTTGACTACTTATTTTTTGAAATATTTTTATAAAATATTTAAAACTTTTTATAAATATTTTTATGTTAAGGTTGAATTAACTTTGTAAAAAATATTTTATTTTCAAAGTCTTAAAAATTATATTATAAGTGCTTTTATTGCTTAAAATAATGATTATAATGTTTTATAAGTGTTTTTTTTCTTCATATTTTTAATTTATTAGATTAATTTCAAATTTATTCATATGTTCTCATGATATATTATGAATATTTTTATTTAAGTAAGTTTAAAAATTTTAACAATCAAATTAAATTATCATTATAAAACATAAAAAATTAAACACTAGTGACACTTGCTATGACTCTTTTAATCATGTTTGCATTTGGGAGAATTAAAAATACAAATTTCGATTTTTTATCTCAAATTGTCTAAAATTTTGCCATGCATTCTCCTTCTGTTATAAGGAAGTTTCTTGTCTTTTCATGTCAAGTAATGCATTGCCCACAACAAATTTCGACTCTTGGCATGCCCCTAAGCCCACACTAATGACTTGGCCACCTTGGTTTTGATATTGAAAGTAAGATGGGACAAAACTAGAGGCCTTCTTAACCCTCCTTTGCAAATGGGTTCTATTGCCTTTGAACTTAGTGAGTCTAATCTCAAGTTTTTGATGGGACATAAAATAAGTAGGTGCATGCCTTCAAGACACAAATGTTGGGTTCTAGAATGTTGGTGGGCACTTGTGGAAGGAAATGTTGTTGTAGCATATGGTTTAAAAATTTGGTGAAAGAATCTTTCACATAAAATTCACTTCCCCTAACCTTGGCTAATTTAATTATAAAAAAAGTGACTATTTGGCGGTCCAAGATGTTCAAAAGAGCATAATTTGACATCTCAATTTCGAGAACTCCATAATTCCATACAATGTGTTTGTGCAATGTGGGGAACCTCTAGGATCTTGTTGCTAGGAGAATTCCTTTGTGAGAAATGGTTAAAGCTGAATTTGATTTTGATGATGATGAAAGATGCTTTTGTGTGACAAGATTACAAACTACTCACAAGACTGATTTTTAAGGGAGTTGCAACATCTGAGGGAGCAAATCAAAGTTAAAGACAAGGTCAATGCATACCAAATGGATGGGTTTCCCTTCCCAACTATTGAATTTTACACCATAAAAGCTTCAATTTAGCTTGCCATCAACACCCTCAAAGGTTTAAAGTCCCATATGAAACCTTGGTCTTTACAATGAGAGAAAAGTTGTTGATTCTACAACACTCAAGTTTGGAGTACCATATGAAGGGTGGCCAAGGAAGTTAGGATATTTGATGTGCACAAAAGCTTTGATAAACCTCCATTCTTCTTCTTTTGTGGGAAGACATCATAGTTCAAAGATGATTTTAATTTTTGGTTATGGGACAAATTGTGAACGAATATGATGTTAATTTTTCGGACAATGATGTTCATTCCATCATGAATTGATAAATGATAGATAAAGGCTCTTGTGAATGCGACCCAATTCTTCCATTGATTTTTCAACTTACATGGAATGATGTTCAGCTAAAATCAAGAGCCAAAAAAAAAAAACCTTGGGATTCATATGGGCTTTGTGGCACAAAACCATGGCAGTCAATGTTTGATGTGCTAAAGCAAGCTTTGACATAGATAGCCAATGCATCGTGTGCAAGCTACAAGTCCCTAAAAACTATAATCCATCGATTTTGGCAGTGTCTTTGAGCACAACTTAGTGACATGAACATGAACCCCCACATTTGTTCATAAATTGAAATTTTGTGCCAACATCAATCAACAAACAATGGAAGTGACTTGACATAGATCACTACTTGTTTCACAAGTGATTGCCCAAGAGTATTCCCAAAAATTCAGGAGAATTTGCAAATTTAGCTAAGAGTTTGGATATTGCTCCGTGGAGCTAGCTACACTGAGGGACATCAAAGGAAGTGGCGAGTTTTTTTCAGGTAACTGGGCTTTGCTCGAGCTGTGTTACAAGACATAACCAGTCACTTGATGGACGGGGATTTCACTCGTCCCTGACCGATGACTGACTACTTGGATGTCTGGGATGAATGCTGCTGTCCACAGAACCCCCTGCACCTGTCTGGCCAACCCAGTAGGCAGCAGATACAAGTTGTAACCTGAGACCTCTCGGCCAATGGGGTAACGCCACGCTGCCAATTTCTAGGGAGGAACCGGTTATGATCAGAGAATGCGGTCTCCACATCATACAACAACTTACTCAAAGGATAAACTGCCTTCAGCTGAAAATGGGTTTTAAAATCACTTTGATCTGACAATGGGCTCCAAGGCTGGTAAGAAGCTTAGACAGTCATATCAAAGATTCTAGGCTTTGTAGGTTTACTTGGTGAGTTGGTTTTCCTCTGGGGCTTGAGTCTCCCCAATTTTCCTTTGTACCTGTTTTTCTTTTTTCTTTTTTTGCAATGGATGTTGTCCATTTGTGCCCAGGGAATTAATTAATCAATTTTTCTAAAGAGGTCCAAATGGGGCTAGGGCTGTGGGGGTGGGGGATCTGAGAAATAGAAAGCTTTTTTGTGGGTCCTGGGCCCTTCTGCCTTTGTTGTATGTGATCTGAAGAATGAAATAAATTTTATGTGAAAAAGAGATTTGTAATTTCCAATATCTAAATTCTGCTTTGTAGGTTAGCATAAATTTTTGGCAACTTTTCTTGGAACAATCCTTGCACAAAAGTGGGAGGTAAATCCTTTCTTCCACAAATTTAACAGTAGAGTTATGAAACAAAACTCTGCTACGTATATTTTTGATTGCAGATTGTAAAACCCAAAACGCCATTTCAAGCAAATGTTGTGAAATTACTTAATGGTGCATTCACACTTGATGTTAAGTCAGTAATTAAATTTAAAAAATCTAGGTGGCATCCTAGGTGGCACCCAATGTTAAATGAGTGACACCTTAATGTTAAGTGAGTTTTAGCTTAACATAAAATGTTCATGGTAAGTAGGTGTAAGTCCTAAATGACTAGCATGGTGTTAGGGGACTCCACACTAGAGAGTTCCTAACACCAAGTGTGAATGCACCTTTATTCCTATTTTGGTAGTTAAATCTCCCCTTTTTTTTCCCTAAGGAAATTGGTAACGAAATTCACGGAGAACTCAAGATGAGAACAGTGATGTGGATAGTGATCCAAAACATCCCCCCCAACTGCCCACCCACTTATTTAAAACAAAAGTGGCCTTGCCTAATCAGCCCGGATCGACCAATCTCCCCAAAAAAATGACGAGCACAACTCATTCCTTGAAATCGGTCTGGTAGTAGTATAGGCAACCCCCGGGTTCCACATGTATAAGGTAAAGCCTCCGGCCTCTCTCGTCCCGGGCAAATAGACATGTTCTAATTCTTTGTTTTTCATTTCTGTTTGTTTCCTGTTCTACCCTCTCTTGGGCGCCGGGGGTGTTCCAGTTTTTGAAATGCCCGGCAAAATAGCAGAGGAAAAATATGCTGTATAACATGCCCTCCAATTACACTAAAAAATATCAGAGCAAGTCCTTCCAACCAGAAAACCAGAATGAAGTCTCGAATACAATGGAACGAATGTATTTCTACTTTGGTCCTTTCTGTTTTCTTCTGTTGTTCCAGGGCTGGCAGTATCGGGTTTTATTCAATCGGGTTCTATTTCGGTTTTTAAATAAAATCCGAGTCCCAGGATAGTGTCATAATCGAGTTTTAATCGATGTTTTTATTGCGGTTATATTAATAACTAGGGTTTGGCATTCAAAATTGCCTTTGCCGCAGTGGCGGCGGGGCTTGACCAACTCCAAAATAAAACCAGGTTTTTTCTAATAGAAAAAAATCGGGTTTTTTCCAGCTCTGTCTTGTTCCCTTGTCGAGTGCTTTTCCTTTATTTATTTATTTACTTTCTACTTTTTCCCACTTCAGATAATGGGCTTTTCCAGGTCCCCATTGTAGGGAGTAAGAAACAACAAGTGGCTGGTTGCATAATGTTTTTCCC
>Ga0209611_10004233_pt1 | contig 24625 bp, 11 predicted proteins | sample S1TSphgellanicum_3_FD_187693 | JGI IMG/M metagenome (GOLD analysis project Ga0209611, IMG submission 187693) | Host-associated microbial communities from peat moss isolated from Minnesota, USA - S1T2_Fc - Sphagnum magellanicum MG (SPAdes) (version 2) | ecosystem: Host-associated > Plants > Peat...
AAACCCGACAAAAAAAAAAAAAAACAAACAAAGGTCCGGGTAGTTTAACTGACACAGAAAACAAAACCATCAAAAAAAAAAAAAGGTCCGTGCTGGCCTGGGCAGTGCCCGGAAACTGCCCGGACAGACAGACAAACAGACAGACACTATAACTTTAATATATAAGATAAGATGGAAATCTTTTTGTATAAGTTGAAATCATATTTTTCAGGTCAAAAATGGATGAAATTTTGCGAATTAAAAAAACATAGTAATAGTAATTAAAGTCATAACTACAATTACATGTGAACCATGTTTTGACTAGCTACATTAAAAATAAAAAAATAACATACAACTATTTTCTATGTCTTGGATGCATGGTGTATTTGGCTATTTGAATTTTGACAAAGTTTGAATTTAGGTCATAATAGAAAATACACATTTTGAAGTATTTCAAACATATATAGGTATATAGGTTTTCAAAATACATGTTGTTTAATTAATTAGTAATTCTGATGGAAGGGCCAACCCATTTAAGTACAATTTCTTTTTATAAGGTGGTGATTTTGTGCAATATGTGGCTAGGGCACATTTAGAGTTCCAATAACCTAGAAAACTTTATGAGATTATTTTTTAAGTATGCTAAGGGAAAGTCACATATTTAATTTTTAAAATACACATGTGACCATTGATAATCTACCAATTATTTTTGAGAATTTGTTGATAAGTACCTAGTACACTCAATACCCAAATATTGTTTTGTTAACTTTTTGAATATGTGACAAGTGAAAAAAATGCAATGAATATAAAGGTGCAAAATACACAAGGTCCATGCCAAGATCACATTTATACTAATTTGACTTAGGTTTTAACACAATTGCATTTTGAGATCATTTCATTTATGGGTTCACCATGTAGTAAAATATGCCATTGGGGGATACATTTTGTTTTTTTGGAATTTTTTTATAAATTAAACCTTAGTATATATTGAAATTATGATTTTTAAAATTCCAATGGTCAATGAGAAGAATTCTTTTAACTTCATTGCATACTATTAAAAACCGCATATTTTATATTGAAAATAGGACTTTAATTAGATTTTTGATATTCTCAAGTTGATGGAATTCTACAATGTATTTATATATTTTCAAAATTTTCATATTATGATCATAGTCTATAAAAGGTTTAATGTAAATGTATAATTTTTGAAAAATTCAAAGACCACCCAATTCAATTAAAACATGTACTTGCCATGTTTTTTCATATATTAAAATTCTTCAGACTCCATGTGTGACTTTCCATAAACTCAATGTAAGGGACCACAATCTCATGATGAAATTCAAAGAGGTTTTGAATAAGTTTTTCTTAAATGTTTATCCCAAATTAACTATCATTGTGACAACTTCTAGGATATTTTTTTGACATGCTTTACCATGCTTATGCCCTTATTTAAACATGTCAAGATTTTTATTATTTAAAGTAAGATTAAAATCTCAATTGAATCAAAATTGCAAATGAATGAAATATAATAAAATCCTTTCAACCTACACAAACTTTCTTCCTTATGAGCATTGTGAAAGTTTCAAACCAAATGATCATTAGTATAAAAGGTGTGTTCATAGTACAATGTAAAAAGAAATAGTAACAATTTGATAGTTTTCATTGCAACATATTTTTAATCTAGCTTTAAAAATATTTGGAGAAGATTTTGTGGTTGAAACGTGCAATTAAAGGTGGATTACATTTTTAACTATCATTATGTTATGAAATTGGTGCATATATGAACAATTCAATTGTCAATCAAATACATTTGGGTGCATTCATTTTTTGAAAAGCCATCTTTGGTGTGACCACTACTTAAATTTGGAGGTTTTATGCCTTCAACATGAATGCATTGTTAGAATTGTGTAATTTTTTTCATGAAGCTTTTCATTATGTATTGATAATTATGTTGTCAAAATACAAAATAAAAGATGATAACATAAAAAATATGGGATACAATAGCACAACAATGTGTTTGTAACAACTAGTCTTTTTACTACTTAATGGATTCTTAAAAAGTTTTGAAATCTTTATTTATGATATATTTATGGGATTTTTTAAAGATAAAACTTTCACATAATACTATAATGCAACAATTTTTTTGAGTCATAAGAATAAAAATAAAATTTTGGCAACTTATAAATCATGATTTTGAGAATATTTTCCCAAAATGACCAATCATGTTGTGCCATTAGAAAGTCACGCCATTTCCTTGCAATGATGAAATTCATTTGTAGTATGAATTTTGAAAAGTTTTGATTTTTAAAGTTATATTGGTATTTTTCAAAATTTAAATACTAGAGAAATACTAACTAAAATCAAAAGATGAAAATCATATTTTACATGATCTTTTCATATATTTAACTTGTCATACATCCATATTTAATTGTCAAATTTCAATTAATTAATATTAACATATCGAAAACTTTTATATAGAATTTGACACTAGACATGAAGGATAATATTTTATGACCTACCTTTAAAGAACTTTCACTTAAATGTTTTACTTAATTTTCAAAATATATTATGCAAGCCAATGGTCAAACTACTCTTACATGTGTGTTTATTCATATTTCTTTAACTAACCTTACTTCTTAGTAAAAAGGGAAATACAAGTATTTAAAAGGGGAATAAACTTTATATTGGCTACATGCTAAACAAGAAAGTATAAAATTTGAAAAAAATTCCTATATTTTTGTAACCTATTGAAACTAGTGATTTTTTTTGTGGTGATTTTTTTTTTCATTTTTGATAAATCTCATTTTTTTGAAAAGAAATTGCAAAAAATCACCTTAACTACTTGCAACATGAAAAGCACCGTAAATTTTTTTTTTTCATATCTTGAATATTGTCAAATTTGGCAAAATATTCTCATGGATGATCACCACTTAAGAAATATCGATTGTGGTCTTTATATATTGAAAATTGTAAAAACAATTCCTCCAAATTTGATACCTTTGGAGCATTTTTTCCACAAAAATAATTTTACCTTGTTACATTAAAAACATTTTGTTGATATGAAGCTAAAATTTGCCCTATAACAAATTAGTAGAAACATACATGAATACTTTTCATTATATGGATTTGAAAATATGAAAGAACATCAATTCAAAACACTTTACTATAAATCCCATTGAATCAAAAATTGAAAAAATAAAAATCTACAACGTTTTCTTATATTAAGTCACTACTCTTTGCAAAATAAACAAAACTAAGATCCTACCAATAATACATGTTCTTTTTGGGTTGTTTGATTCCATAATCCCTTGTCCCCTTCCACATTTTATTTTGGATATATGAACCATGTGGATGAGTTCCTAGGTATTATTTAGTAGGTCCATTCATAGTTAGGGTCTCACAACAAAAACAATGACACAATGAAAACAAAACACAAGATAGTGTCCTATGTCATTAGGGAAAATGAATGTTATTAGATGTTAAAACAATGAAAGGTGGCTATATATGTTTAATCTTTCAACCATGAAGTGCTAAATTATTTGAATTTTTTTTGAATGTCTTGTTGAAGTATAAATCAATAAGGAATGTTGCACTTTAGCTAGGACATTTTTACAATGATAATCTTTCATTTGGAATGCCAAAGTCTTACCAAAAAATCAAATAATGTTTTTTTGTATCCACATATTTTTATACTTCTTTCCAAACCTTTTGAATGTAATCTAATTTATTACAAAATTTATTACAACTACCCATTTTTAATGGAATTATTTTTTTATGAAGAATATTTGAAATGTTTGCATCAATTCCACAAAATATAATGTTTTACACTAATAAAATTTTATGCCACCACATGTAGAACATATTTTATTTTATTTTTGCTTAAAATATGAAGCAATTTGAATAAATATTTTTTTTCCTATTGATTCCTTTTCAACATTCTCACAAAATGAAACATAGTTTTTAAACTAGGTTTCATAACACTTAAGCACATGTTTTAATCATCAAAATAATGATTATTTTTTAGCATATTGATCATAATGTATATTCTTGTATGTTATATAGTAAGTCATAATGATCAATGAAAATTAAGGTTTATCTTGATGATTTTGCAATTTGAAACTTTCCTTTTATGTACCCCAAATGTGATTACACCCTTTTGAAATCTTGATGTAGTTGAAGTATGTCAAATGTTTTGAAAGACTATTAAAATCATGCCTTCATGTCTTTTTATACACATGGATATGGATAGTGAACAAATGAAGTTTTACATGTATACAATTTGGTCCCATTTTTGGAAATTTTAATGTTGTTATTTTTACATAGCTTTTTGTGGTTTGACTAAAATTACTATAAAATCAAAATTCTCTCAATACATATTATTGTGCTTACACCCATCAATCTTTAAGTAGTCTTTTAAAGATTTAGTGTGTCAATTGAAATTCTATGTTCCTCTTCAAGGTGTTTAACTTTTTCAAGCTTTAGGCAAAATAATTCATATAGGACTTTAGAATTCTTCATGTTTGTTAAGCTTCTCTTCTAACTTCTAGCTCCTAATTTACAATGTAGGTTCTAGTAGGACATTATACTGCCCCCCATCAAATTTCATGATTGCCAACATGGAACCATGTGTGATTTTGCATAATCATGCAATTATTCTACAAAGAAGAACCCACATTCATGTTCTATTATAGGACCAAAAAACCAATATTTATGTTTTACAACAAGGAGTAAAATTCAAGCTTGATAGCATGTTGGTGCAATAGCAACTATTTATCAATATCCTACTTCTAAGCACATGCTACAACTTCTTTACACTAGAAGAAAAACTTAAATTTACAACTAGTGTTTGTGGCTACTTTTTAATCATAGGCAACATTTTGCAACTAAATAGGTCGAGCTAAGCAAGCAGGTTGGTAGGCCTAAGTAGGTTTATATGTAAGTTCAACCTATTTACCTAGGCTAAAAGTACATAACTACCTAGGTAGGTAGGTAGGTCCTACCTAAACTAAATACATGCTTAAGCAAGTAAGTAAGATTTACTTACCTACCTACCTAAACTAAATACATAAATTAGTAGGTAGGTAAATAGTTATGCCAACCTTAACAATGAGTTTTGTTGGTTACTTCTAATGCAATCATGTTTCAACAATGTTATTACAATATGCAATATCTTGCATTGTGCCATGTTACTTCATGAGTTTGGCCCTTAAATGAACCTACTAAATTACAACATGGTTTATCCTATGAAAATAAGTTTGAAATATTGAAGTAAGTTAAGCAAATCACCAAAATGACTAGATTTTATGGGTAAACAAATGTAATTTGAAGCTACATTATCTTTCTATGTAGACACATTAATGACCCACAATTGGACTGAAAATATCAGCCAATGATAACATATCTTCACTTGCAATGAATGTTCATGTCAAAATTGGTATTGTGCAATAATTTGATTTTTCAAATAACTAATGATTTTAACTCTTTACAAATTTCAAAATTGAACAATTGCAATACAACCAAGGCTACTAAATCTACTTCTAAAATCGAGTCCTAGATTGTTGAATTGCAAAAACCTTCATATTTGCAATGGCACAAAAAACATTCTTACAACCTTTCACAATGACGAATGCCCTTAACAAAATTTGGCTTTGGCACAATCTCATATGTTTTGTGTTTGTCACTCTTTTATGCATTAGAAACCTTGAGTGCATTTTAAAATCTAATATGAAGAACAAAGAAAATTTAAATCCTTATTATAGTAATGTGAAACTAGAGATCTTTTGTTTTCAAATTATGTCAAATTTGCAAATACATCTAATGGTGCCCCCATTTCATAAGTCATCATGGTGTGTGAATGATGTAACCCTAAAAATCTCTTTTATTGCAAGTGAACACAACAAGAAGGAAAAGAAGATAGGAATGGATTGAATCCTAGGTCAAAAACCAACCTAAATCTTCATTTAATTACAAACTTAAGTTTATTTCAATGACCAAATAGCACCTAACAAATTAGATGTCATAGGAAATAATGGAAATTTGGTGGTTATGATTTTTTTAAATGGATGGAGTTTTGATCTTTGAAGAAGAATTGATACTCATTGTTTGATAAATGTGTTGATGATTGTGAAAGGACCTTAACACTTTTGGTGGCCCAAGTTAACTTGCTAATGCAAATATTTGAAAATCCATTTGGTTTTCTGTGGAAACAACCAAAGACTTATGTTTATTAAAATGAAATTTGAAATGTTGATTTTGATGGCTCCAATCTTTTTGTGTTGAAATTGTAATTTATGAAAAATTCAAATACCTAAATTATTATTATTATTCTTATGTGATGATGATGATATTTTCAAATTTACTTAACCCCTTTTTAAAAGGTCAATGTCAACATACGTGTATTGTAAATGAATTGGAATGTTGATGCTGTGAAAATCTATATTTGGTTTTACACTTCATGAAAATCAATTTTGTGTGGAACAATGTCCAAGGAATATTGACAATTAGTTACATGCTAGCCAATTTATTTGTCCAAAAAGTAATTCAAATTCTAAAGAAAGGGAAATGAATTGTTCAAAAATTTGTAACTCCAAGTTAGCTCCAATAGGTGACAATCGAAACATTTTACCCCTTTGACTGAAAGGTTTTCCAAGTTGGTAACTTATAAATGGTTGATAGAAAAAATTTCCCTAAGCATTGGTGGAAAAGCAAAAATGTATGCCTGAATCATATGTACTCATACATTTGTTACTCGTAGGTGTGTTGAAGGAGGTGAATACATGAACACCCACTAAATCAATGGATTGATTGTAAACACATTAACCGAGACCAACCATCAATGTCTAGAAGAATCCAAATTTGATTCCAAAAGCATTAAAACTATAAATAATTTAATTACCTATGAAATGTGGAATTGTAAACCTACATATTAACCAAGCACTTGCACCTACACCCAAACATGAAATAATGGGAGTTCGATGATCATCCAAAATTTCATGTCAAAGAATAATGGATCAAATGTGATGGTGCAAACATTTTAAATTTGTTTTAAAAGTTGAATTGAACTATTACAAGGAGATATAAACATGAACCAAGGTAGTAGATGTAAAATTAGCTTCAAATGTTGTTGTGAAGGAATGTTGTCAATGTTGACATAAGCTGAAATATCTAAAAGAAACCTTAGTTATTGCATAAGTGAAAACTTAAAAGCATAAAATGTCAAAGTCACAAATGTTCAAATCCCTAGATTGGTGGGTCAATGGGCCATTGTGCAATTTAGAAATAAGAAACATAAACCTATTGATTAATTAAAACACCTTTTGAATTATTTAAGGACCTGGGCCCCAAAGATGCCTTAGATTTATTTTTTTAATCATTCAAAATAAAAAAATGTAAGAGAATCTAAAAAAGAAAGGAAAAAACATAAAACATAGAAAATACAAAACAATGGACAAACCACGTGGACATCTTTCAACCTCACATAATAATTCACATGCTTGTCATCTTTTAACAACAAATCTTGAACAATAGATGATACAAAAGACAAATGATCACATTTGAATTTTGTACACCCAATATTTTTAAATCATTTGAAAATTTGCCAAACAAGAATATTGGCATGTGTGCCTAATGGAGATTGTGCAACTTTGCAAAGTTGTGTTGATAAGTCTATTGTTTATGGCTAGGAAGTATTAATTCATTTATGAAACCCATCTATGAAGCCATTAACCACAACCTATGATGAGTCTATGATATCATGGGTCATTAGTGATAAAACATAACATTGTATGTGATATGAGAAACATGGTTGATGCAATGACCATGAAATCCTTTCAAAAATTACAATGGTTGTGTTAAAAATGTTGATTTTGACACATAAAAAACGCATATGAGAATGATAAAATGAATGGTCAAAAGTGTGATTCTTAGTAATTTGGGAAAACAAAACAATTTGTAACATGAAGTGAAACTAATTTACCACATGAAATTAAAGTAATCATTAACACAATCACCCATGGGCATCACAACAAATTTTGTAATGATATACATGCAACTAAACATAAATAATACTAAAAACCTGAGGTTGAAAACTAAGTCAACTATGGACATGTATTGAAAAATCAATGTTTTATTAACAATGAAAAAAACATTGCAATTAACAAGTTAAACAAAATTGTGCATGTTATTATGATCTATAATGAAAAAACAACAAAGACAATGATGACTTATGCAAAAAATAAAAATAAAATTCACCTTGACAATTTCAAAATAAACCTGAAGCCTAAAATCCAAAAATCCACACAATGTAAACACAACAACAATAACATAAAAGCTACAACATTAGTCATGAGCACAAGTATAGAAAAGGAAACCTTAAACTAACATTACTTGAATAAGGTAATTTGAGGTGAAGATTGATGCCAATGTTGACATAGATGTAATAGTCCCTCAAAGATGTTAAATATCTCGTAACGAACATTGTTTAGTGTCAATGTGGCATGTTATGTTTTGACACAAGGTTCGAATAGTTTGACCATATAGCTTGAGATTAAATAGAAACTAACATTATCTTTACACAATGCTAAAAACTATCCTAGTAGTAGGTATCCTCTACTAGAAGAGGTGATGGGACAACATAAGCATGCAAAGAAAAAAAATTGTTAATTTTATTTGTTCTACTTTCTAGAGCAAGTAGAACAATAGGGTTGTATGCAAAATTGAAAACTATGTAGTTTCATGCAAAATTGTTCAATGTGGAAAAATAAGCCCAAACAAAGCTCATTACAAAATATTTAACTTCAGACCTCCCTATCCCCAAAGGGGCTTAATAAACATGAGTGGTGATGGGAGCAAAGATGTTATAATAGAACCTATTTATATTGTAGTACCTTGGAAACTTGGCCACTAATTATATTATTTTCAAAAGTGTTGAAATTTTTAGGAAAAGAAAATTAGAAACCAAAATTTTGTGGTGGAAATTAAAGAATCTTTTTTTTTAAACTATAACATCATTTTATTTTCGACCATAATTAACTAATTATTAGACATATATGTGTTGAAGCTACCATTGTACTATAGTAATGCAACTCATATTAATTAAAAATGGGACCCCCAAAATTCTTTTTTTTTCTTTTTTATGGGTATCAATGATTGGCACACCATAAAAACATTTAATCAAGCCCTTTGTTCTTTGCCATTTTTGACCTATGCTAATGGTAGGGCAAAAATTGTGGGACTAATGCATGATTCATATTAATTTGTTGGGGTTGACTTTCAAGTTCAAATTTTTTTTCCAATGACCCTCTTTGATTGGCCCATCACCAAAAAATTCTCAAACATTGAAGACTCCCCAACATAGAACTAGTATTTAGTCTACAGTCTTTTAAGTAGAAGTACCCACTCCAAACATAGAATCGTATACGTCTAGATATTTCCCCAATCTATATAGGCTCCAAGAGGACAATGGTGAACAAAACATATTAGATAAATTGGTGAGATTATATCGAAACATTATGATGAACACATTGGGGGTATGTATAAGTATACATGATTTGTGCATATGATAAATTGTATTTATACAACTTGAGAAACATGTTGAGAATGCTTTTGGGAACTTAATGGGAACTTGGTGAAAGCAAATTGGGAATTAAAAAATCTAACAACCTCCCCCTCCCTCCCCCCCCACCCCACCTCCTTAAATTTAAAAAAAAGTATTGTTGGTTCACCTCATTTGCTACCAAGAATTTCTACACCTATTTATGTTCTTTAACATTTTTGGTGTGGGCTAATGGCAAGATCATGAATCATGGGGACATACCTAGTTATCTTCCTTTTCATCAAATGTTTTCATTCAAAATACATGGAATGCTTATTGGATTCATACGAAAGACGAATAGAAAACCTATATTAGAACATTTATTGGATTGAATATCTTTGTCAAATTAGTTTAGACATCTTATGAAAGGCCAAACTTAAGCCCACATTAGATGGGGTACTTCTAAGGTCAAAATTCCTAGCAACCAACTTGGACTTATGTGAAGCAAATTGAATCCTTGGGCTGGACCCTACCTCGGACCCTAGCTGCATTTTGATTTTTCCAATCATGAGCTCTCCTTTTTTGGCTTTTTGTTTTTGGGTTTGAATCAATTGATTTTCCCTCCAAAATGGTGCCATGTAGGTTTAGCCTTGATTTGTCATTTTTTGGTCTTCAACTTTCATCTAAAGGTCATGGGTCCACTTTATGGCTGTCAACCAATAGGATTGTTCTATTTCATTGGACTCTAGACCTTGGATCCTCATCTAAAATGGCCGTAGGAAAACTTATAAAATTATTTAACCATGATGAAAATAATTAATTCACATCCTTTTTAATGGAAACCCTAAAGATAATTAAAAACCCCATCACAAAGTGGGTGTAAAAATTATAGAATAATGAAATAAGAAAACTTTTGCCTTGTTTTAATTAAACAAACCCCATGAAAATGGCAAGAAATTGAATAGCCAAATACACCCAATTTGATGCTAAATGGTGAATGTGATTTTATGAATGTGAGAACAAAATTGAATGGGTTGTGGATAACTATTTACAAAATATTCCAAATGTATTTGTCTAGACTATGTGTTTATTTAAACTAGTTAAGAAGTTATTAACCAAATCAAAAATTCTATCAATAATTGCAAACAATTTCGAATAAATTCGATATTGATTCTTCTTATAGCAAACCCATCCCCATCCATGAATTTAAAAGGTGTAAAAATCTTTAATGGTGAATGTCAAATTTCATACAAAATGATTAAAAATGACACAAAGCACAAAAATGGACCTACTTTTAAAAAGTAAATAGTTTAACTCCATGGTGCTTAATTTTCTCTCTTTTAAGAGCATCTCCACTGGTGCACAGTATGTGACTCCAGATAATAAAATTTATTGTGAAAAAGACAAAATCTGCTGGTTAGCTCTGCAGTGGCTGGTAAAACGAACAAAATAATTATGCAACTCCAAACAAGAGTGTAATAAATTGGACATCATTGCATTTCAGTATTTCTGATTGGTCCAGGCGGTTTGCTATTAGTAGTCCCCATGTATATGTAGTTCCAGTTATAGTTTTATTGGTGAGGTTGCCCCCAGAAAAAAAGCTAAACTTAGATGTTTAATATTATTATCTAGAGTGACATACTGAGTGCGGATGGAGATGCTCTAATGTTGCTACCCACAAGTTCTTTTGGTTTGGAGTCTTTTTTTTGTTGTTTCAAAAGAAATAAAAAAATAACAATTTCAACATGAAAAATAATATCAAAGATGGTTAAAGACAAAATTTGGTAGCATTGGACATAGGGTAAATTATTGGATTGATCAATATGTGATCCTTTCCAAGATCCATACCAATTAAGTTATGGGCATATTATCTTGATGAAATTCATTCCATTTTATTCTAAAACATTTAGAGTTCCAAATTTTTATTATTATTAATAATCAAGTATAATTTTAAATCTTTGTGTATTGCGTAGATATTTGCCTATTATAGTACCATGGCAACTTTGGCACCAATTATATTATCTTAAGAAATGTTGAAATTTTCAAAAAAATAGCTTTTTAAAAGAAAAAAATTGTAAAAGAAAATAGAGAATCTTTTAGTATTATGAAATGTTTTAATTTTCAACATGAAATCTTCAAAATAAAATAATTGTTTAACACCAAACTGTTGAACTTGCCAAGGTACCATGGTAATATATTTCACAATAAAGTTTTCACACAAAACATCTTCATCATTGGTGTATCAAACCACTTAACAACATGTATGGAGTAAGTCCTTTCAAATAATGGAACCTACCAATAAATGCCTCAAAACAGTTGGAACACTTATACAAAACAATGTGAACATGAATATTTACATTTAGTGTCAGTAGCTTTGCATGAAATCTGATACTATCAAAATTTCAAATTTTAGGTTTGTAGAGGATCAATTATGAATGACACCAATGTCTTTTTAAATTATAAACTCCAAACCCAAAAATTGAATTAACTATCCAAAAGACAAAGTATGGATGATAAAATTTGAAATTATTGTTTATTATAATTGTTCAAATCCTCTCATATGTTTTAAGACATCCTAGCATGTGTATTTTCCCCCTATGCTCCCCCATAAAGCCCATCATACCATAATCTCAAGTTATAACCCTAGCAGGAAACCCCAATGGGAAAGAGGTTGATAAAAAGCTAGTCATGGATTTTATACACAAGCAATAAAAACATCAGTCAAACATTAATGGCTTGTGTATAAAATATAGTTGTAAAATTAATGTTGCTTTTGACATTAATTTTACAACTATAATTTTATATAGGTATTGAATCCATTTATATAAAATGGTCTCCTAAAAATATCTTCATTTTATGGTCACAATAATGGAACTAAACAAGCTATCTTACAATAGAATGATGAATACAACTATCACTACCAAACTTGAATGGCACCCATCACACTTCAACTACACCTTGGTTCTGAAAAAACTAGAAAACACAAGCCAAACCACAACATCGTTCAATTGTTCTTAAATATATCAGGCTTGTGTTTACAATGAACATGAAACTCAATATGTTAATGTGGTGATTTGTATTTTATTTTTCTTTGAAATCTGGTGAATTTCAATCATTTTTTTGGTCAAAATTCCTTTGCATAGGTTGAAATCACATTTTTCAGGTCCAAATTTGACGAAATTTCACGCAAAAGAAACACACTGGTTTGGGGGCAATTCAGGACTCCGTGCTAAGTTATTAAGAACCCAATGTAGCTCCCCCACAAAAAGGGATTGACAATTCTCATGATGCTATACTTTTCAATAATATGGAAAACATGTGGAAAGCTTCAATCAAAGCAATATACTGGATCAAGTGGCATGAGATACTTCCCTTATTAACAGAATATCCCATTAATACATTATTTTCAGTCAGAAGTCTGTAAGTCATAATGTTCTTAACATGCCCATTGCCGACCCAATATTTGCTATTATTTGTTCCATCACACAAAAAAAAGGAAAAAAGAACCACAGGCTTTTTCCCCTTCTTATTGTACCAGTGGCTTCAATCTACTCAAGAGTGCACCTTCTCTCAACAACTTCTATGCACACTTTTTTGACCAGGCTATTTTATGGCCACCAGGTCAGACAATCCAACAGGCACAAATTTACAAAGGTTGTTACACTCCACCTTGTCTCTATTGGTTTTCATTTGGGTTTGAAGTAAAATGGGCAAAGGTCAGGGGAGTGTATGTAAACTTGTTAGGGCATGCCATGACAAAAATATAATCCATGACTCCATGATCTGAGAGAGAGAAAAAAAGGAAAAAAAAAGCATGGAAAACAAAGTTATATGATGACGTGGCAAGGTTAGTTGGTTTAGCTGAACTGGGTATCTGCATAGACAAGCATACAGGGAACCATACCAGCCGGTGAAGGTTTTCAGTTTAGGGGTAGCTGCTGCAGGCAGAAAATTGGGGATTTAGGGTTAAATGAACCTATCATTACAATCCCCCTACTATTCTCACAAACCTACATATTTCCTTTTTGCTGCATACTGGCGTTCCTTAATCACACAAATCCTAAACCCAAAACCCTACTTTCACACACTATTGATCCCTATCCTTGCACTTGGATATAGCACTTGGATATAGCATTTGGATTCTTGCATGTGACCTACTGTACCTTAGGGTCAGTTTCCAATTGACAAAATGAATAAATTTTAATTCGTTTATTAATTTTGAAATTATATATATTTCCACTCATCTATCTATGAGTAGTGAAATTATTTAGAGTGTAGCATATGATAATTATGATGATTTTCAACATGTGACCTTCCTATTTTCACAAAATTTCATTTCACTATTTTGAGGATTATGTATGTAATGACGAAACTGACCTTAGGGTAAGGTAGTAATTTTGGGTGTGAGGTGTGCAACGGTAGGGTTTTGGCATGCAATGATAGAGGGCCGTGATAAGGTTGTTCTGTGCAGTGAGGTGTGTAATCATGAGGTAAATGGAAGATGGTGAATTTCAAATTATATTGATTAGTTGGAGGGCACAGAGTTTCACATCCATCATAATTCCATATCATTCTTGCACATTCTGAAAATTGGGTTTTGTCATCAACATACCATTAGTGCTGTATACCAAACCTTGCAAAACTTGGGGCAAATGTGAAAAATGGAAAACCAATGAGGTGCAATTTTCTAATGAAGCATCAACTCAAGGAATCGACCAAGCTTGTGAGTAAGAAAGATCAACACATAAAAATGGCCCTTGGGACACATAGGGTAAAACATTTTGCCTTGTTCTCAATTCTTGGTGAGGGGGAAAATAAGAATTGATCTCCAAAGCTGAAACAAATTGGTAGAGGATATGTAATCCCGAGGAGCAATAGTGCAGAATTCGAACTCCTGCTGATGATATTCAGTAGCTGCTGGGTTCGCGTGAATATCCCACATCAAGTCTTGCTCGTTGCAGGCGTGCAGAGGCGAGAATGGAATCTCGATCAATCTGAAACCCTCCACACCGTTCCTGTAGTCGACCGCGTGGTCAGATGATCTGCGCTTACTGCTGCTCATGTAGCTCCTGAAAGGGCTCATCATCGTCGAGACTCGCCCCTAACTTGCAAGGAATCGGGCTTGGAAAAAATCCCCCAACCAAGCACGACCTTGAGCAGTCGATCAGCTCAGACTCATCTGCAGCTCGCACCCACAACGTTTAGAAATTTTCCGGTCTGCATCATGCTCCGGGCTTGGCTTCCAAATGAAGCTGGAATTCTTTTCACCGTTTCCAGCGACAAATCTTCCAGTCCAGTTATAAGATTGATCAGCAATGTCGATCACTAGTCGAGAACCTGCAAAGAATCGAGAATTGATCGATCATGAGAAACCACGTCACAAACGTGAGCTGAGCCACAACAACCTAATACATAATTTCTCGACGGACCGACCTCATGATGCAGTTTGCCAAAACAAATCTTTAACAATCCTCACAAAACAAAAAACCCAATCAAAGCAAAACATGTCCGCGATCTTCAATAAAACCCCCCAGTACTATAAGTACTTCCCTATACATGAGCTTATACAAAATCATCTTACCAACAGCTACTAGTGTGACATATCCTTCGACTCCTCATGCACTAGCCACTGTTCTCAAGAAAGAAACAAAACCAAAAAACAGTTTCACATGAGCTTTCCAGCTGCTACAACACCAAAAACAACAAAAAGACACTACACAATCTAGCTCATGGTTTTTCACCTTTATAATCTGCAGCTAGATCTTCTGCTTCTGGACTAACAGACGTAACAGCTACTAGATTTATCTTAAGAGAACACAACAGGTGGGGGGAACCAAAAACAAAACAGAAACAAAAAAAACAAAAGCAGGACGCAAAGGGACCAAGCTGCTCACAACAAAATGCAAGCACTTGGAGTTTTCGAGTTCAGCTACGGCTCCAAAGCCCTAATCACCTCATTACAAAGAACCCAAAAAACCCTAAATTTGAAATTTTGATTCATATTAAGCTAACCAAAATTTTTAGTTTAAGGTATTAATCAATAGTTTAAAATTTTTAAAATAAATTATTTCGTAATTTTAATCTAATAATTATCAAATAACTAGTAAGGCATTTAATTATCAATTTTTATTATTAAATATTTAATAAGTATTAATTATTGATTATAGATTAACCATTAAATATCAACTAATTAATGAATTAACTAATGATTATTAATTGATCAATATTATTATATAATCAATTAACTTGTAACTATTATTAGTTATTGCCTTTTAATATAGTACGTATTAAGGCATGTAACACCATTCTAACTTTACATACTTTTAATATACACTTATCAAACCCATAATATCAAAGTCATTTAATTTTAATAATATAAACCTTGGATACACATGTAACATAAACGTCATATATTTTGTATATAAATATCTTTAATACAAATTTAATATATTTGTAGTATATATATGTAATTTTATGTATGATTGACATAATTTAATATGTTCTAAATTATATGTATTACATATTATTTTAATACACCTTTGTATACCCATAAAGCTATAACTAATTTTGGTCACATTTGCAACTAATGGGCCATGAAAGGCCTTCTAGGATGAAATCATTAATAAAAATCATCCCATTGAAAAGATGAATAAACTAGTAGTCACAATATATTTGCAAAATGGTAAAAGTAAGAAAAAAGGAACCAACTAGTTTGTAGACAATCCTTAAAAATTGTTTTTTGAATTTTTGAAGAATCACCATGGGAACATTATATATCAAAAGAATTGCTAAAATTTTGAAATAAATTTTTATACTTTCAAAGTTGCAACTACAAAATTTTCATGAAAATTCACCATGTTTCAAAAGTCCTTTCCCTTATCAAATGTTCACCAAATCATTTCAATTTTTTTTGTGAACTTCAATATATTTCACAAGAAGGGATCCATATGTTCAAAACATTTCAAAAAATAAGAATACATATATTTTTTTAGATTTTGATATTTGAACATATTTAAACACTATTATAGTTTTGAATTTGTGATCATGGTTCAAAATAAGGTTATGGATTTGACTATAATGTAAGGTTTGATGAAAAAAGATTTAGTTTTTATCATGTTATATGTCATATTTGGCTTCAAATTTGATATATTAAGTTTGAAAAACTATGTGAAAAATGCATTGTAAACCAATAAAACTGCCATCTAGAAAATGTAGTCCTTGGAAAGGATTTAAACCTTGGTGCGATTGGTTTTCTTTTCATGCTTTCGCCCAAAAGTGACCCAAAAAATTGATAGCTTGATTTATAGCTACATACATATTACCATGATTAGTTACAAGTGGCAATTAGTCGCATGTAGTCATAAATGGAATCATTGCATTTTGGTCTATTTTATTGATGTTATTTTACTTAAAAAAATCCTCCATCGACATTTGGCCAACCTTATGTTAGGAAATTAAATCATACAATAAAGGATATTCAAAGGTGAACTAACAAAAATAAACTATTGAATAGGACTACTAAACAAGGCTACAAAAATAGGGAAATAGAAAATAATCAAAGTTGTTTTCATTGAAATGAAAATAGTCAAAAATAATTCTTATTGGAAAAAATTATTGTAGATATAATTGATTATGTCTACAAGGTATAAAAGGTGCAAGCAAAGTAAAGTAGACGGCTCATTGTTCTATGTCAAAAAAAAATTGTGAGTAGCCATGAAAAACATTTAATGTATTGAAAATTAAAAAATTATTTTGTACAATAATTAACATGATGATAATCTTTCATTTTATATTTTAAATGTTGAAAAAACCCATCTTGAAAGTAGATTTAAGTAAAGAAAAAATTAATGCATCTTTTTGCACAAGATGTCTAATCTTACAAAATGGGCTACATGTAGATGAAATATTGATTTATAAAAAATATCAAGTTACTATGTCACTAAAATACATTTATGTATTGTCAAATTATGCATATTATGATCATAATATATCAAATTTCAAATATGAAATAAATTTGAACACCATATTGACCTTGTTAGTTTCAAATGTATTTTCAACCTACTTTTATGATACCAAAGTTGTTCAAATTTTGGGTCCAACTTCCCATAAACTAAATGCAATGACATATTTTTTAATATTTTTATTTCAAAATATTTTTAATGTACTTTCTTGTGTCCATATCAAAAAATGTTTCATTTTTACATTAAACTTTGGGCAGACTACTTTCTTTTGTCTATTTTACCTTGTCAACAGCCAAAAAGAAAAAAAAATTGAGTGAAAGAGGGAGAAAGAAATAGAATGTAACTTTGGTGTAATCTAAAAAAATTGCTTGCTTATCAGGAATACACTTGTGTGTGTGAAAAAATATTATTGTTTGGTACTAATGTTGATCATTCATAAATCATCTTGGCAAAATGGTGTGAGTATGTAATTTAAAATGTAGAGTACAAACAACATGATGCTAAAAGAATAGAAGTTTGTACTTAGATGGTACTATTAGCAAGAATGAATATTAACATGAATGAGTAGTTGTAATGCAAAGGTTAAAAAAACACCCCCCAATTGAACATTGCCATGTTTACCTTGGCACATGGTGTTTGGCGTAATATACAGAACAAGAACTCACGGATGATATATTTCAAACTACGTCATCAAAAATATCGCTAATTGATTACAACAAAGTTGAAATTGGCCTTGCATTTTGAACTTGACCTTCACTCATGAGCTTTACCCATTGTATAGTATGAAGCAAAGGTTATAATGAACATATGTGAATCATGTGGCATAAGAGAGAAAGGTTCTTATGCATATTCCATAAAAGTGTGAGGGAATTTTATTTCTATAAGACCTTACACCTACTTTTTAAGTGTAATATCCTGAATGATGAAAGGTGAAAGGCATCACCTTAAAAGAAGGGTTGCTCAGATGGAAGCAATCCCATATCTATGTGCCAATGGGGAAGTTGTGCACAAAAATCATGGAAAGAAAAACATGATGTGCCCATGGCGGGGCACCATGGGGAAAGAATCACGAAAGTGGCCGTAGGAAAGAGATTTTATTGGCCCAAAATGAAGCAGGATGTAAAGCATTTTATGCATGCTTATGTCAAATATCAAGCACAAAATCTATATACAAAATGAAATATGGGTTATGTAGACCTCTATTAATTCCAAATGAACCATGGGAAAATGTTTCCATGGACTTCATGACCCAACTACCTAAGTGGAATATAACGAACACCATCCTTGTGGTAGTCAATCAATTTTGCAAGTTGGCAAAAATGGCTCCAACTAAGGCAATCGCAACAACTTTTGACTTAATTAAGTTGTACTTTGATATGTGGGTCAGGCATCACGAGATGCCACAATTTATCGTTAGTGATAAAGATGCCAAGTTTACGGCAGGCTTCTTGAAACATTTGTTCTGGAAGGTGAAGACAAAATTGTCGTTTAATATGGCATTCCACCCACAAACAGATGGTCAAATAGAGAGGGTCAATGGGGTGTTAAATCAATAATTCAAAAATTATGTTAGTGTTGATCAAAAGGATTGGGGTGAACATGTAGGCCTAGTGGAGTTTTGTTATAACTCCACAACTCATTCGGTGATGAAAATGTTTCCATCTAAATTAACATTGGGAAAGGAAGCCAGGAAATTGATGGACTTAACCATTCCCATGGGATGTAGAGATCACTCCAATGAAGCTGTGAAGATGGTCAAGGGGCTTGAGGAAAAATATGCATGAACCAAGAAGCTCTTGGAGTAGGTTCAAAAACAATATGAGAAACATGTTAATAAAACACAAAAGCACGTTGAATTTGAGATTGGGCAACATGTGTGGCTAAACATTCGGGATTTCAAAATGCCCAATGAATTCACCCCACGTTTCATTGCCAAGTATGCGAGGCCTATGAGATTTTACATGAGCTGCACCCTAACATGTACACCTTAAAGTTGCAAATTAATTTTGTGACACATCCTACCTTTCACATCTTGAAATTTAAGTTGTTTTTATGTGATGACCAAAAACCAGACTGAAAGCAGGTGTGACTAGAAGTTAATCCCATTAAACACAGGTTAGTCACCAGAGGCATACTCTATATGAGGCAAACACACCTTAGAAGCAAGGAATATCCAATGAAATACAAGGGATGCCATCATAAGGAGGTAGTATGGATGAAGCTTGCGCACGTAGACCACTTACTAGAAATGGTAAACAAATTTGAACAAGAATGGGGTCTTGAACTTGGAATGAAGAAGATTCGAAAAAAAAAGAGAAACCCACCCGCAAGCAGCCTAAGTGTTGATGAGGACATCAACGTCTAAAGTGGGAGGAGAGCACCCACAAAATTAACCATTCACTAAATGAGCGTTTTTACGAACATGGTCAGCTACAAAAAGGTTAAGGTTCACTAAGAGCTATTGGTTGGGATAGGTAAAGGAATGGCAACTAACAGAAATGGACTTGGAAATGAACTCAAATTGAAAAACTTCAAGGATTGATCAAATGAGATTAGGGTGGTGGTGCATGTGAAAAAAATTCCACGTCCCTAAATAAAGAAATCAAACTTCCTATACTTGTGACTCATGTTTCAGTTGGGTAAAGGGGATTTGGACTGTAGAGCCCAGTCCAACACCATCTATTGGTGCATTTGCAACCTTTGTCTAGTGTGTTGGTCGGAACTCCTAAGCTAAAACTCGGAGCGAACTCTAAAGATGAAAAAGATGATGGTCGAATAAAGGGGATTTGATGGAAGACGCTAAATGAACACATTGAGTGAAAACAAAAAACACACCTAATAAAACCTCATGTGTTAAAAACACAAAAACAAAGCTTTGTCGATCTAGAAGTAGCTAATCCAAAAAGGGGTCAAGAAAGGAAATGGCGAAAGTGCCAAGGGCAATCACCCCAAAAAAACGTCAACAAAGACGTTGACAACTTTAAAGTGGGGGAGAATGACATGCCTTTCTAGGCGGACCTTCAAATGTGGGGGCTTACTTAATCAGGATCTAAATCTGAACCACCACCGGGTGACCCCCATGGTGGCTTGGATTACGAGTCTAAGTGTTAAGCTAGGTTTGACTCCCAATTTGACAGGCTCATGACCCACATAGGTGTCAACGAATGAGGGTTTGAAGAAGGGCCTAGGGTGTTGGCCTCAATGCACTATCCTTGAACTATGTGAAATTTCTAGTTAGGCTAGAAGACAAAAGATGGTAATCCCGAGTGACAAGCCCTTGGAACACTTGGGAAGCATGTATCAAGTATTAGTCCCACCCATCTAAAAGTCAAGGTTAGCCCAAGGTAGCGAGGTAAATCTAAATGTTGAAGCTTCACCAAGTGTGTGGTTTTCCATGTGCAAGTAATGTAGGCATTTAGAACGACACGAAAATGGAACGGGGTGATGTTGGAACGGCGCCAAGGTGTAAACGAGTGTGATAGTGAACTCCTTGTCATTGCTCAATACAATTTACATATCCAAGAAATTGTGTAAAGTATAAAATTGTTATGCAAACATGTGCACAATAAATGAAAGGTGGGTAGTGAGCCTATTGTGAAACGTTGACTTTATAAAAGCGAAAATAATGAAACATTTTTCATCCTCTACATTACCAACTATTTACACCATGGCCAATTCAATCAATTTCACATACCCCAGGAAGTTAGAAAAGAATATTCGAAATATTGTCACAAGGCACCACATTTTGGTTAAAGGATTAAAGTCAAAAGGAGGTGCCATATGCATTGCTACATTTGACTTCATTGTGAGTTTGGACATGCCTTCTTGACAATTGAGGTCACTAGCACTGAATAATTCACCCGCCATCATATCTTGGTCATCCACCTTGTTGGGTTTGCCCAAGCAAAAAACTAATTTAATAACTTGAAGGTGTTTGACAAATGTTACATCACATTCCAACTACATCTAGTACTAGGGATACACATCTCAAGAGCATCCATCACACTGTGGTGTAAAAACCTAATTCAAGCTCTCAAATCAAAGCTTCTCTAGCCCCTATCAAAACAAACAAAACCATGGGTCCTTACTACCTACATGAAGGTGAAAAAAATTAAAAAATTAAAAAAAAAAAATTGGGGGCAAAGGCTTTAAAGGAGAGAAAGTTGCAAGGTTTACCTTTGCATTGGTCCTTCACTAATGATTCAACAATAGGGCATTTGCAAGCTAGAGTGGAACACTTTTGTGTCCATAATGGAGTTCATTTTAGAATTTTTCATAGTGTATTATTTACACGTAAAAAATATAAAATTTTATATTTATAAAATTACTCATCTTTTCTATAAAATAATCCCATGTGTCACTATAACATAGCCTAAGTTTCAATTTTTGTGAAAATTTTCATCTCAATTCCATAAAATGTGAACATGAAGGATTTTGCCTTTTTCATTTTTTTTTGGTATCATTAAAAGTCCATCAAACTTTCATATGATATTGAAATGGTTAATAAGGCCTCATTTTGAATTTCAAATATAGGTTTTGAATTTTGGAGGGAAAATGGTGTTATTTTATTACAAACCATGATTATAATGAGTCCATTTCCAATTTATTAGTGACTATAACATTGTAATTTGTCTTTAATGAAAAGTCCCCCATGTTATGTAAAAACATTTATTTAAAATGATTTTAGTTTTGTATCACAATAAATTGTATAAGAATCATATAAATGAATTCCTTTTCATAAAATAAACAAAAACATTCAAATAAAACATAGTCCAATCCATGAAAATGTAGAAAATTTGATGCGATGACATCCATAAATGGGTACTCCAACTTGCAAACACCCAATAGCAAAGACATCATTTGTTACCATAGAAGTTTCCAAATCTTGATGAATTGCCCAAACTTGCTAACCATTTAGTTCAAAAGTCAAATGTGGAATTCCAAATTCACATTGATCAACTATCTAGTGCATGTGGATATTCTCATGCTTCAACTCCAATGACAATTTGAAGGCCCAAAAGCTATTAATAGTGAACCTAGAAGTCTAATCACCCTACATCTCTAAACATCAACATACTTGACAAACCTTGATGGCTACCACTAAATCACACACAAACACATTTAGATTGTGCAATTTTGATCAAAGCATGCACAAATTATAGTAAGGGATGCAAGCAAGCCCAAGCAAAATATGGAGGTCACAAAGGTGTTCAACATAGCTTGTTGGTTTGTAGGGCTATCCAAGGCCATTTGCATAAGCAAATATTTGTATCCTACCACAATTTTCTTGGTAGGGCTCAACATCAAAGTCCTTCTTGTCTTCACATTTTGGAGAATTTTTTTCTCCCTTCTTACCATGAGTTCCGAAATCTTAAGGGTGTAATCATACTAACATGTACCAAAAGCAATTGTAACCACTACATTTTTGAATTTTGACCTGTAAAGAAATAAATAATAATAAATATATTTTTTCAATAAAATGTTATTGTGAATACATTATGTACATGTCATAAAATTTGGAATCAATATAATGAATGAAAAATACGTATAAGGACTTTTAACCTATTATAACCATTACTTTAAAACTTCATAAAAATAGTTTAGAGCAGTTTTGACACTAAAAGCACAATTTGAAAATATTTTTTAATGACATATTTTTGGATTTTTTAAAAAATACACTTTAACATACTAGTATTAATAAAAATTTAAAATTTTTAATTTAAAAAAAAGATGTATTAAAAAAATTCCAAGAAGATTCTAGGAATAAAACAGTGGTCTAAGGGGGCACATGAGGCTCCTAAGAGAGTGGTTAGACCTTTAATGAACTCCAAATGCATTTTAGGTGGATGGGCAAAAAATGCAGCAAATTTTCAATTCACACCACCAAAGGTAATTCCAACAATGTTTGGATAGCCAAATTAGTGCGATGAGCCATACAATGGATCCCAATATAATGAAGGCCATATATGTCATGAATATATTGTAACACCATTTTTCATGCCCTAAAAGACATTAACACCACCTACCCCAAAACAAATGAGGTTTTTGGCACTATGATTTTTTGGCAACCCCCCACCAATTGTTAATGTCTCCATAATGACCTTAGTCAGATTATCATTACCTAAACCTTCAAGCACTATGTCCAAAGATATGATAATTAGAATCCTTACCCAATTTTGCACCAAGGTGAATGCATGGTACATTGGTTCAAAAGTGACAAAAAATACACTTTTTATAAGTCCATACAAGATTCTTTAAAGTGATTCAAATGGACATGGTTGTTACTTTCAAAAATATTAGTGTTGTAATATTTGAATAATACATGTTCAATCACCTATAAACCTTCCCAAATCTATGTGAAAACTAATATTTAATGTAACTAATGTCATTTTTTGATTTGGAAGTACTAAAAGGAAAACCCAAAAATTCCAAAAGAATATTGCCCCATTTAAAACTTTCAAAAAAAATGCTTTTGGAACAAAAAAATTAAAAAATAAACAAAAATTGCAACTCATATGGACTTATGAAAATATGATCAAATTTCAACCATTCAAAAGTCCCTAACTATTAAAATGTTAAGGTTTTCAAAGAAAAGATTCTTCATATGAGTTTATCATCTTTTATTATATTATATATTGAGTCCCAATAACAAATTTGGAATGTGAATCAATATAGATTTTTCCATTTTGTGATGTTCTAGTTAGACGATTAGTCCATATTTTTCGACTTCAAAAGTCCATTACTATTAACAAATGACTTTTTTATCAATAAATAACCACACAATTCTTTTCATAATGAAGTTGTTGGTTTAGATCCAAGTTTCAATTAGTAGATCTAAAAATATATTAATCACCACAAGCATTCGAATAAGGGTACCCAGGGAAAAAACATTGTTTCATCACAAAAGTGAACCACCATAACTTGCATCTACCTATCACATAGTAGTGGATAGACAACCAATATTGGTTGTAGTTGTAAACACATCGTCACAACTTAAAACAACATAGCAAACAACCTCCATTGCTACCTTAGTTGCCTTCATCACTTCATAATGCATGAATTCTACCATTATCCAACTAGAGCTATCATTCCAATGCTTCTTGCTATATTTTGGCATTGCCAAGAATTCAGACAATGGCCTAATTGCTTCATA
>Ga0209611_10004235_pt1 | contig 24618 bp, 20 predicted proteins | sample S1TSphgellanicum_3_FD_187693 | JGI IMG/M metagenome (GOLD analysis project Ga0209611, IMG submission 187693) | Host-associated microbial communities from peat moss isolated from Minnesota, USA - S1T2_Fc - Sphagnum magellanicum MG (SPAdes) (version 2) | ecosystem: Host-associated > Plants > Peat...
AAAATTTCCAATATTATAAATAAAATTACAAAAAAAAAAAAAAAGCCCAACCCAACTATTTCAGTTGTTGAGAAAGAGACAGGATGAGTAGACCTAAGTCCAAAAACCCCAAAATAAAAATAAAAATAAAAATAAAAATAAAAATTTACAACGCTAATATATATTATTCTCCACCGCGCCATGTCTGTATTCCACTCTTTCTTCGCCCCATCGAAGTAAACAGACCATGGCGAGATGAATGGATGACCAGACGAATGGATGGATGAATGAATGGACAGATGGATGAAATGATGCTTCACGACGTCCTTTGCTATATGTAATGATATAATGAGGATACTTGCATCTTCTTTCATTCATGGTGAAGGGTTTGAGGATTTGTTAAAACCGACAAGAGGAGGGAAAGGAAGAATGAAACAAAGAGGGAAAAAAATACAATTTGAAAGGGAGAGAAAAAGAAGAGCACATGCGTTGAAAAAGAGGGGAAAAAGAAGCAAAATATAAATAAATAAAAAGTGGTGTGTTCTTGTACCCAAGTTTGGCTTTGAACTCTTTAACCATATCTCATTAAAATCATTTCCAGTGGTGCTTAGTATGTGACCCTGCAACAATGTTTTCACATCCAAGTTTGGTTATTTACCTTTTTGGAACCCCACCCATAAAACTGAAGCGGGGACCCTACATATGTCGGGTACTACTAATAGCAAACCACCTGGACGAATCATTATGATGGGCCAATCAGAAACACTGAGCAGAAGTCACGTCATATTTATTACTCTCTTTTCTGCAGGTGCACACCGTTGCCATTTGCTAGCCACCGCAAACTGTGCAATCATGCTAAGCCAAAACCGTTTTGCTGAGCCAAACAGGCATGTTTTGACATTTCTTCATCCAATTTTATTGTGCACGATTACATACTTAGCACCGCTGGAGATGCACTTGAATATCAATTTTAAGTACCCAATTTCTATTTTATTGTATTTTTTTACTAGTGTTTGTTCTAGGGGATTTTAAATTTCAATTTTTGTGAGTTAAAAAAATTGGCAAAATTTGCCAAAAAAAACAGCAAATTTATTTTGAAATTACTTTGATAAAACAGATTTGTCCATTTAAAAAAAAAGGAAAGTGCTCAAGTAGTAAAAGAAACTTTTGCATCCTAAGCGACGAAAAATCTCACTTCTGATTCTACACTTTCATCCTCTGTTCATCATTCCTCGTTCCTCGCTCGCTCGCTCGTTCAAGCTCGCTCGCTCGCGCGTCGATTACTCGTTGCTCTCTCGCGAGCTCGATTGCGCGTCAATTGCTCGCTCGCTCGCGCGTAGATTTCTTGTGTCCAGTTTCGTCTTCAAAAGAAAACCCGTGCACAGTTGGTTTCCTCCAAAATCCACAGATTTTTCTTAAGCGCAAGCTCTCGAACTCTCCTGGAGCTCTTACCGACAATCTCCCGACAAGTCTTTCTTGGCTGAGGACCCTCTCTCTCTCTCGTTCTGAAGCTTTCAACCTCATGATTCACTCCTCTGTTTGGCGGTGTTCTCGTCCTCCTCTCTTTTGCTGTTGGTTTTTGTTTTGGACTCCTCTGCAGGGAGCTAATCGCGTGACTCGAGAGGCTCAGACTCTGTAATTTGAGCTTTACATTGTAAGTCTCAAGCGGACTCGATTTTGTAACCAGCCATGCTTTTCGTGATTTTTTGAAACCTGTCAAACTTTGACGAGGAGAACTTGCGATTGCTTTTTGTTGTTTGTTCTTTTTCTCCCCTTTCGGCGCTCATCATGGTACGTGCACTCCGGATCCGTGTGCATTCATGATCCGTGTGAAGAATTTTGGTGTGTTTGAATCAGTAGGGACCGATTGAACCGAGAACTTCCGTCCTTTGCTCTTTTGGTGATACTTACTCGATCGGGAACTTCTTTGATGATGTCATCAAGAAGTTATGATCTTCAAGCCTGATTGCTGCTGCTGCTTGTTTGGTTCTTGTAGCTATTCTTGTGCAAGACCTCAAGTCGTTTTCTAACAATCCGTGTTTGGATTGGATTCTGTGCTAATAAGACCTCCAATCTCTGAAGAAGTCGCAAGCTCATGCATAGTCAGAGTCGCATGATATTTCTTGAAACTTGAACCCCGAGCCTCGACGTTGATCAGTAGTTCTCGCGCATGAGATAGATCTGCTCATGATCGCGACTTCGTCACTGATTTTTTACGAGCAGTTAGAGTTTCTTGTGTCGGCAACCAGAAGGGGGGCTCAGGAAGAGGATTCCTCCGCTTGGATCTGGTGTGAAGCAAGAACTTCCCGATCGAGTGAGCATACTCGCATGGTGATGCAGTGAAGAAGCAACTGACAAGGATTTCTAACCGGTGAAGATCAGAAGCTTCGAATCAACAGATTTTGTAACAGGAGGAGGAGGAAGGCTCGACTCTACAAAGGAGATCCGAGAGTGAGGGAGAAAGAGGATCAAGAAGTCGATATGTCGTCGACGATGCCGGAAGATGATGAGAACCAGCAGCAGCAGCAGCAGCGGCTTGGCCAGCGCTGGATGCTTCTCGGCCATGTCACGGATGCCTGGAAAAGGTTTTCCCGTGTGCTACGGCGGTTGAGGAGCAAAGCCTCATGCGCATCAGATGAAGCGATGCGCGCTCAGCTGGACTGGAGCAATACCGAGTATGACGATGACTGGTTCAAAGAACTAGAGAACAATGGAATTCACGAAGAGCAATGGCGTGAAGCATACGATGGTCAAACAGAATTGCGAACTGCTGCTGCAACTACCGGTTCTGCAGAGTCGTCAGTCGAGGTCGAAGATCATACACGTCTCGTGTCGGAACCTGCTGTTCATCATGCAGGAGTGGAGGAAGCAGGCCGCCGGGCCGAAAATGGTGCAAGTCGCGGGGTGCGGCGGCAACAGCAGCAGCAGCAGGAGGAAGCAATTAGTGCTGCTTCGGCAGAGCATGGATACAGAGGAATCCGGCGATACAAGACGAAGTGGGTGACGGAGATCCGGCCGACGAAAGATAGCAGCACGATTTGGCTTGGTTCCTATCAGACATCGCGAGCGGCTGCTCGCGCCTATGATGTTGGTACTTTTTACTGCAACAAGAAGAGGAAGCACGCCTACAACTTCCCCGACTCTATTGACCATCTTCCCCCACGCGACGAGATCGACAGGCTTCCTCCCCCGCAAAGAAAGATACAAATTCAGAATCTGGCGAAACAAGTCGCTGAGAGGCAACTCTGAGCCTCCTTCCTATAGCCACGATTCCAGAACTACTCCTTCTTGCATGCAACGTTCACCGATCAGTTCTCCCGGTAGACATACTACACTTCCAAGAGTCTCTCTGCCTGTCTGTCTCCTCTCGGTCTGTTTCTGCGTGTCTCTCTTTCTTGTTGATCATACTCTACATACTATGTTCATGTTGTTAAGCTTTACTGTCCTGATACAGTGCATAACGTTGTCAGAGTTTACAAAGCTCGTGGGTGGCCAAGCTCCTCCATGTGACGATTCTAGCATCGATTAGCAACGCCGTCAATCAAGAGCTCACAGATGACCTTCGCGCTGCAAGGATTTTCTTCACACTGCAAGGATCTCTTCAAGAGCTCAAAGGATCTTCCAACGGTCAGTTGTCGGTCTGCGGCAGAACTTATTAGTACTTATCACCGAGTAAGTATATTCGCTAAAGAATCTCAAAGTTTCTGTTTTCTCAGATTCTGAAATTTTCAACGCACTCAAGTATAGTACCTGAGTACTTTCAAAGAATCAACTGCCTGCAAGAAGAACTTGGTCGTGTTTTTTTCTTGCACACAAACTAGCTCCTTTGTTGTTGTTGGTGTTGTTTTTCCTTTTCCGCCATTTCTTCTTCTCGGAGACAAACTAGGTACATAAGATTTCCAAGCACCCAATTTTAACCATGCAAGTTTGCAAACAGATTCTTAAGTCCACTGTCTCTGTTTCTTCCATATCACCTGCATCTGCAATTCTGGACTCCAGGAAGACTGTCTCTTGACCCAAAAAGAATTACACCAATTCAATACATCCACAGTTTTAAAGCTTTCAATCGAAAAGAAAAATCCATGACAAGTACTGGAACGATTGATTGAGAGAGAGAGAGAGAGAGAGAGAGAGAGAGAGAGAGGATTCTTCTGTTTCTGATATTCTGTCTCATGCGATTCCTGTCCGTGATTTTCTCTCACATCAACTTCCAGGTAATGTAATCTTGACCCATGATCCACCATGACCTTAGAAACCTTGCTGAAGCTACACGAAAGCTGCCTTGAGCGTGTTTTATATAACGGACTCTTCTTCCATGGAGTCTATCTGTCATCCTTGGAACTGCCATCATCTTTGTCTGGACGATGAATTCCTGTCCCGTGCTTTGATTCAAAACTTGCTCACAAAATCCTTGGAAAGAGGAGCTGAAGTAGAGGACACTTGCAGAGAGGTCCATCTTCACCAGAAACAGCAATGGTCTTCCCAGTAACTAGAATTCCCAGTCTTCCATAATTATTATAACTGGGAAGTCTCTTTGGGAAGTCTTTTTTGTCTGCATATGAAGCCCATGGCCATGTCACAACAAACCATCCCATTCAATGCAACATAAATCCAGCAAATTTAATGCTCCCATTGTAGAGCTGTTTCAGAAGCACATCCTCACCAACAATCAGAGCTTCACTGCTGAAGAAGCTACTTGGTCCGTACGTATTGAGGTGCAATGAAATAATGACCACGCTCACAAATTATTTAGGACACTGGATTTCACTCTTCCATCCATGAGTGAAGTGTGCAAAATTAGAGCATGTCAAAAGTTTACCAATGTTTCTCTTTGCAGCTGATTGTGCAGTAACAGAAGGTTCATTCCACAATTCAATGCCATGAGAGATCTATAAGAGAGAAAACAAAAACCGCAGCACTGGTTCCATGCTAGTAGACTCTGTATGACTGGCCAATTCATTTCAAGCTCTGAAACCTTTGTGCTCTTGACAACTGCAAGCGCAGATCATGTTGACATTGAGCGGTGGAATCTGGCTCTAGTTACCCTGAACATGATGGTATCCACAACTTAGCTGCTCTAAGATGGCTTATGCTGAGGATGATGTAGATAGATTTCCTTGGCATCTAGCAATGTTTTGCTCCCCCCACCCCCGTGGCATGGAGTTTCCCCCACCCTTTGATTTTCACTGAGAATTCCACCAAGAATGGCATTTCCACCAAGAATGGCATTTGGGCTTGAACTTGTTACATCAACAGACTTCAACAACAGACATTCATTATACATATTCTCTATGAGATTGCAGAGAAACCTCGATGTCAACAACATTTTGAAGTTTTAAAACATGAGAAGGAAATATGGGACTCATAACCTAAATGAGAGTTCACTCACAAAGTATCAGGTCAGATCATCACCTTCATGATGAATAGCAGCAGCCAGGAGGAGCTGTGATGACTAAGTGGCGACTAGTACCCACTCACTCATTAAGCTGATTTCATCATCAGCTCCTGACATTCATGGGTACCGATAAGAATTGCATCATTTAATAATCAACCCAAAACTTGGATCAAAACCATTTTATGTACAAAACATCTGCATCCTGAGTCTTCTGTCGCCATTTTTTGTAATTAAAAGTCAATAGTATCCTTGCCTTACAAGTTGGAAGCTGTAACATCAAGCCAAGGTTGGGAGGGTTTAGGGTTTAGAGCTTTTCAATGGTACAAAGAATAGAATGAAGGGTCTCCACTTTAGAAGATCTCAATATGAACAAAAGAAACATACTACTTTCCTTCATAATAGGATGTTGACAAATGGAGGCAACAAAATGGTAATAAAATAAAGAAAAAAAATTAACTAGAATTATCATCACAACGCTTAGCCCTTCAAGGATCTAATTCAGCATGGGAAAAAGAAGCCCCAATACTTTCAATATGATGGAAGGAACACCATTTAGCTTTCATTTGCATGATCCTTAGGTGAAAGCCCAATCAAGTAAACAACTTTCAATCCTTGTAAGCATAGATGAAAAATAAAACTTGATATGTTTGAAAGAATTTTTTTTTTTTTCAATCATCAATATTCAAAACATGTTGTTTGATATTAAGAGCACACATGTATATATGAGTCACATGTTTAATATAAATTTAAATAAAATTTTAAAATTGCAAATAATTATAAGTTCATTGAATTTGAAAATAAAATATTAATTGGAAAAAAAATGATTAATATATTTATGTATTTTCAACTTTTGCATATTATGGTCATAACATATCAATTTTTTTTAAATATAATTTTTTTTGAACACCATATTCACAAACCATGTTACCTACTTTTTAGTAAACTAAAGTTTGTAAAAGTTTTTTATACAATTGTTGAAACCCCAAAAAGAAATGGAGAGAAAAAAAAACAAGGGGAAAGGACAAAAGTTTACGCAAGCAAACAACCCAAAAAAAAGGCAGGCCACCAAGAGGAAAAGGAATCACTCAAAACCTAACCTTTCTCTAGTCGCTAGAAACATATCACCTAAAGAAAAGGGGAGATAAACCTAACAAAACTCCAAGCTTAGAAGAGCCCTCCCTTGTAGTGACAACCCATCATCTTGAGATAGCAACGACTTGCACTTTTTGTAAAGCTATTGATATTCTTTGTTTATAAAAGAAACGAAACACCAATAAAAGATGGGTTTCCTTGTCCTTTGTTGTCCACACATATTAGTACATCGATGGATGAAAAAAGTTGTTAACTTGATCAAAAACAATTTATTACCAACTTAGTAGAGAACACCATAGTTTGTCAATCAAATTAAAATAGGTTTTTTTTAGGAACATAAATGGCAACAACTTCAAACCCTTTTCATTGGGAAGTGTGATAACATCAAAGAGACAACAACATAAGATTGCAAGATTCACATTTATGAAATACATGGTCTCCCTATAGAAAGATCATTGGAGTAATTACGAATCTTTGAAAGATGCTATACAAACCCAAGGTCCTTAGATAGGCTTAAGTTTTTAGTGCCTAAAGCAAATGTAAAAGGTATGTAATTAAAATAAACTAACACATGATTTTACTACTTAAGGAAAGTTCTACTACTAAGATTGTATTTCATATCTAAACAATGGGTTACCATGACCTTGTTTCAAATGGTCATTATTCACCATCCTTCAAGCATAAATTTGGATTGAATCAAGGACATAGGAAAAAAAATAGATCAAATCAAAAAAACTAACCTTTTGGAATATCAATAGTAACTAGCATGTTTGGAACCTTCTTATGATCAACCGACGATGCATTTGTAAACTTTGGGAACATCAATGGTTTGGTTAAAAGTGATAAACTTTGGGAATGTTATTATGAACACATGAATTCTTCTTTTTTGACATATCACTTGCAACTCTTGGGAGTCAATCAAATTACAATAGTTATAACCTTTATAACAATTCTTTAGTTTCTTCATAACAAGTGATTGATTATATATACCTTACGTTCATAACTCATTTTGCTTTTTGGCAACAACACCTTGCCATTTGCAAAAGAACAGATTCTGCTTGATAACATGCCCATCAGATACACTAAAAAATTTAGATTGATGCTTTATGATAACAGAAAGAAATTCTTCGAAGCATGTTAGAACAGAGTGGCATCTTCCTTCCTTCCTTTCTTCTTCCGTATAAAGAGACTTTTGAGAGAACAAGATTGAAGACAATTCAATGCTCCTTTGGGTTCTTGTGCCTTGTAAATTCCCTTGGGAAAATGCCTTGCCCCACCCCCCATACAAAAATCAGTCATTAATAACGTACACAAGAGAATCACCTAGGCTACTTGCAAGCTCACAAAATGATCTTGGGTTGTTGTTGCACTGAGAAAGCAATTCCAAACAAAGGCTATCATCAAACAAGGGCCCATTTGAACTTAGATCTTTCGTCTTAGGTCTTCTTCTTTGTCATTGTTTGATTGATTGGCATTTTGTAGCCATGAGTCCTCTTTGTATACGGTCTTCACTTGATTTTTTGGTTGATAATTTGCTTTTGTTTTTTCTTTGGGTTGTGTCTACTTGTGTTCTCGTTTGCCTTGCACTTTTGCTAGATGGGTTCCCCGTCCTCAATTTATTTAATTTTTTTAACAAGGTTTTCCTTTTCTATTTGAACTTTGAACCAACACCTGCACCTTTACTTTTTCACCCTTCTTGAGTCAGGTCACTTAGAAGAGAGGCTTCAAATATTTTTCATTTAAAATTTTTGGTTGCATGTATTAAGATTGTAATTGCACATTATTAAAATTATGTTTATTTATTTATTTATTTGGATCACCCTTTTTTTCTTTTTTCTTTTTTCAATTGTTTGATGTAACCATACAGGCAATGATTATCGGGGATAGGAATTAGCCAAAATTTGGCTATAAGTTAGAGAGAAAAAGTATATATTTTTGAAAGAATCCTGCTACATTTTGGGCAACCTCCCTGCAAGGGAATTCTATTATCTAATTGTGGCAATTCCAGAAAATCTTTTCCTCAAAATCTGGTTTTTCTTTGGCACATATTTTTTTGAAAAATCTTTTGTATGAGTGGCACTGGATTATTATTATTATTTGGGTTGTTGGCAAGTGATGAAAATTGGTCCAAAAAAAATCAATCTAAACCCTAAACCCTAAACCCTAAACCTGGTTCGACCCCAAGGCTCAAACAAACAAGGCACACATTGTGTTATTATTGTACAAGATTGAGAAAAAAAAAGGAGAAAAATTTCTGAGTATTTTTTAGCAACAGCAGATGACATGCAAACTTGAACCTGAATCATCTGCAAAAAAAGAGCATCAATTCAATTTGCACTTGATTCTAGCTTGGACCATTCACATAAATATGTGTGCCAGAGTTGCTCATGGAGCTTCTCACTTCAATGCTCTCTCCCCCTTTTTTTTTAAGGGTTTTTTTTCTGACAAACAAAAGTGCTGGCCAATTCCTCCTTATCACATGATGATACAAATAGTGTACCTACATTTGCAACAAATTTGGATATTTTGTCAAATATATTTTTATATATATATATATAATTTAATTTTAAATTTTTTTTGGTAAACTCTCAAAAGAGGACATATAATTTAAAAAAGTGTATTATCACCCAAATTTTTCCATTAGGGTATGATCTGATATTTTAGAAGTTAATAAGGTTATATGATATACCCTATATCTTATCACTGAGCATATTGGAGTTGAAAAAATATGCTTTTACATCCATTTAATTCTTTAGTAACCATCTATTACCCTCCCTCCCTTCCTTCCTTCCTTCCTTCCTACCCCAGGGTGCTAAACTCTCTTCAAGCCCTTTTAGAGTTTTCCCCAACAAAATCAATTTGAGGTTGTGACATATAAATTTTTAAAGGGGTTAGAAAAAGATTGAATATTGCACTATAATTTTTTTTAAAAAAATAATATAAATATATAAATATAAAGCAGTAAGATATGTAACTATTATACATAAAATAAAATAAAATAACTTGGCATAGAATATAAGCAAAATTCCATTTGGAGCTTTACAAAACAAATTGTTTTCTTTGAAACAAAAATTCACCTGGCAGGGGAGAAACAAAGAGATGGGGAATGAAGCTGGAGAAGAAGCATTTACTATCTCACTCTGTGTGTTTTGTGTGTGTTGGTGTTGTTGTTGTGACAATGGGTGATGTGGTTGAAGTTATGGTTGTGAAATCCATTTGGGGAGAAAGAAAAAAGCCTTGGGAACATTTGTGTACTAGTACCCATAAGGAGGAGGGGGGAGGATCAAGGATCCAAAATAAAATAACAATACTAAAAATTGATACAAATACAAACTGCAAAACAAAACACAAAAAACACTGAGAATTCTGTAGAGTTCAAATCTTTGTTGTTGTTGTTGTTGTTGTTGTTGTTGCAGAGATGACATTGTTGTCTGTAACTGTTGCAGAGGAGAAGTCTGATGATTCAGATGATGCTGTTGCTGCAGACATGTTGTTGTTGTTGTTGTTGTTGCAGAATGATATTATTGTTGTCTGTAACTGTTGCAGAGGAGAAGTCTGATGATTCAGATGAGGCTGTTGCTGCAGACATGATACTGTTGTTGCTGCAGAGATGATGATGGTGATGTTGCAAAGGTATTGTTGTTGCAGAGATGATGATGATGATGATGATGATGTTGCAGAGATATTGTTGCAGCAAAGATGATGAGAGGAGGAAGAGAAGGGAAAGTGTCATGGAAAATGGGCACAGTTGCAATGTTGTGGTTTGCTTCCAAGATCTCATGTGTCTTGAGCACAATATTGTAGCTTGTACTTCTTCACTGCTGCTGCTGCCACTGCCACAAGGTGGGTGGGTTCTAAATTGGGGTTTTCCTGCTACAGTTGCTGCAGTTTGTGAACTGGGTTTGAGGAGCAGTATTGGGGATTGGTGGTTGTTGCTGCTACTGCTGCTGATGCCTGATGGAGAGAAGTCCCCAGCAATCAGGGAGGTTGTTGGAGCGACAGACAGTTACACACAGACAGACAGACCCATCTCCCAAGACAGACAGCAGGAGATCAATGGAGGATAGATCATTGGCATAATCTTGCAAAGAAGAAGGTAGTTGTGGGCATCTTGCCAGTAGCACGGATGTGCTCTGCATGCACTGCTGCCTTTGCAATCTGTTCACTTCTTCGCGCCTCTGCTGCTGCTCGCAGATCCTCCGCTCTTCTGTGAGCTGCTGCTAATTTGTTCATCATGCTCTCATTTGCATGTGACCACATACGCTCTACTTTGACCTGTGGAACAAAGCAAGAAAACAAGCCCACAAGACGCATCATTTAGGGGGGTTTCAAAGGTTGATTATCTTCTGATTATCTACTTGCAATAATCGACTATTTCAAACGTCCAACTTGGCTACATATGAGTGGGATTGATTATTGAATAATTTATGATTCAAAGGTCGTTTTTTATGAACATTTTTCTCACCCTTTACATTGAAGAAGTTGAGGACATGGCTATGGTTGATATGGACAACAATTACCTTTGTCTATGCCATGACCGTATATCAATCATCAGGGGTGTAATAATCAGCAAAATAGTCATTCAGATATAAGCAACAACACCAATTTGGGGAGTGTTCAAAGCTTCACCCGCAACGATCACATAATCGACAACATAATTGGACTTCAAAATAGTTGAATATTGAACCTTTGAACCCCCCTATTGTTGTTACCAAGCTTCAAGCCCACAAGATGAAGAAGAAGAAGAAGAAGAAGATGGGAAATGGATTGTGAAGAAGAGGAAGAAGAAGAAGAAGATGGGGAATGGGTTGTGAAGAAGAAGACGAAGAAGTGGGGATGGTGGTTGTGACCTCGATTCTGCGCATTTCCGCTTCCGCTTTGGCCTTCTCATGGTTCTCCCAAGCTTGGATTTTGGCTTCCTCGCGCTTAAACCTGGCGGCGTACTTGGCTTGCTCCGCTTCCTCCCACGCAGCGGCGCGCGACGCAAGCAGGTTCTTACGCACTTCCTCCAGCTCCACGCTCGCCTTCAGCGCTTTGGCGGCATCTGCTTCCTCTTCTTCCTTGGTGGCCCACGCTGCGATGTTGGGCTTCCCCAACTGCGTGCCCAACGCCAGAATCTCCTGCCGCGTCTTGGCTTGCAATTCCTTGCCCGAGAGCGGCAGTTTGTTGGAGCTGGAGCTGGTTGACTGCATCCCATCGTTGCTGCATTCCTGCTGCTTAGAAGTCGTCGTTGTTTTGCCCCCCATCACACCAGCTCCGTGACTCCTCCGCGATGCACAAGAGTTGTTGTTATTGTTGGCGCTGGTGGGTGTGGAGCTCAGGACGATCGATGCCCTGTCCGGGGTGGAAGGTCGAGAGTTGATGGGGCTACCGAGGTTGGGAGTGGTGGCTCGCACGGGGGTGGCAGTTCGCGACGGCTCCACACTTGCTATCGGCGTCATCTCAGTACCCATGTCTCGCGTCGAGACGCTTCCTCTCGTGTTGTTGGTCCCCGGCGAGGAGGAGCCCACTGCTGCTGCTGCTGCTGCTGCTGCTGCTGCTAGAGACAAATCCACTGCAGGAACGTGTATCCCACCTTGAAGCTCGTCGTCCTCCTCCTCCTTCAGTCTCCGGTTTGGCGAAGAAGAAGATTCAGGATCATCTGCAATGACGAAAAGAGTTTTTACAGTAAGTCCGTCGCTCCGCGCATGCATACAAGAGCTCTCTCTCACGGAAGAAAGGAAGGGATCCCAATCCATAGAACTCAACAAAACAGAAAAGCAAGTCTAGGAGAATGCTGAATCAAAGGAAAGGATGATCACGAAGAAGAAGAGACAAAGTTTGGGAGGATCACGGCAATGTGCAGCACAAGACGAGGAGCTACCTGTTGCGGATTCAGAAATGGGTTTGGCAGTCCGAAGCAGCAGAAGAGCAGGAGCTTTGTCGTCCGTAGTAACGGTAGACATGTTCAGTCTAAGAGCTTCTTCGCCATCGCCGTGGTGGTGGTGGTCACGACCATGAGGATCGTTCAGTGGGTAGCGGTCCACGGCTCCTCCGGTCATAGGACCTCCTTGTGTTGCCGCGACGCCCGGCATGAATGCAAAGCGAGCTGCCTCGTCAGGAGCAACTGTACCCGAGTCTTCCTGGATTGCAGCTTCAGCTTCTTCTACTTCTGAAGAAGAACCAGAACCAGAACCTTCTTCTTCTTTGTTTCTCATGTACTTGGCGGCGCCGATGTTCTCACAAGAAGAGGAAGAGGAAGAGGAATAAGAAGCTGAAGCATCACCACCAGGTCCGTAGTGATCATCGGCAACAGCATTTGTTGCTTTGGGCAGAAGATGGGTTGTGATGGATCCGTTTTGTGTGCCAGACTGCTGCCGTTCTGCTGCACCCAGATTCGAGAACGTGACCTTCTTCGACGTGACGCCTCCTCCCTGCTGCTGGTTTGCTGGCACAACGTGTGCAGATTGCAATGGTCCGCTTTTGGACTTGATGGTGGTGGTGGTGGTGGTACCTCCTGCTGCTGCTGCTTTCGCATTCATCAGGCCTGGCGCTTGATCACAGCTTGCTGACAACCATTTCTCTGCATCATCCCATTTGGAAGGAGTGGGCTTCAGCAATGGACCCACAGCAGCAGCAGCAGCAGCAGCTCGAGGACCGTAAGCGCCGCCGACGGCTCCTCCTCCTCTGTTGAAATCGAAGCTCGCACTACTGTCTTTGTCGAAATTGCTGTCGTAGTCGTAAGTCTCCGCAGCAGAGGAGCAATCCGCCGCGCCCCGCACAGAATGGGTAGAATTGAAGCTGAAGATGCTGCCGCTGCCGTTCATGACGCTGCCCGGTTGCTGCTGTTGTGGCTGTTGTTGTGCGCTGGGTCGTAGCGGCGCTGTGGCAGAGACGATGGCACTCAGGCCAGTTTGTTTCTTCTTCGTCTCTTCTGATGATGATGATCCGCTGCCGAGTTTCTGTTGTTGTTGTTGTTGTGGTTCCATGGAAGGACTCTGGACGGATTTGAAGGGCATGGTTTGAGCTTCCTTGGAGGAATGTGCATCCCTGAGAGCTAGCGGATTCTTGGTCACGAATGCCACTTCGTTTGCAGCTTCTACCATATGCAGTGCATCGTGCACTGATGCCCATCTGCTTGTCTCCTTCTCCGATCGCTTAGCAAAACTACCTGCAACAAAAACACAACCCACCCAAAAACAAAAACCTCATGAACCCCAGAAAACAACAACAGCAACCTCGAGCTCCTCACGAATTCCTGACACAGATGGAGAGATGCATGCTTGGAAACATTTCTACTGCAAAGATTTGCAGGCTCAAGAGAGGAGCTGAATATGGGTGCCAAAATAAGCTTGTCGGGTGGTGCCCTGATGAGGTTCCAGCTACAACAGGGCCTTCAGCTTCTTCACCTTTGAGTCCTGGTCTACCGGGCGTCTCAAGGCCGATTTTCTTGTTCCCTCGACCACCCTGTGCATGCACCCATAAACTCAGATGATAACTAACCGTAGTGTCTTGAGCTCCTTGAGGTACCAAGCTCCTCAAGCTCTAAGAAAACACGATGCTGCAAAGAAGCTCTCTAGACATATACCAGCCATGCAATGCAATGAGCACCACCCACAGATAGACAAGTATTCAGAACTACTCTGTGGAAAGAGAAGAAGAAGCAGCAGCAGCAGCAGCTGTAGAGCCTGCATCTGGTGCAAGAGAGAAATCTGATATGTCTTGCTGAAGCAGGAAGGAGGAGATCGTCAACCTTGTGCAGCAACTGTTGTTGTTGATCATTGCGTGATGGACTATAGAAGACAGTGCTGCTGGGCTCGTCAATATCACCATGATGATGATGATGGTGATGATGATGATTCTTGCTCACCAGTTCCTTCACTTCTGAGTATACATCAGCTGCAGCAACAGCTCCTGCTTGCAGGTGATCCATGGTATCGATGATGGATGATGCTACACGAAACTTTGACAACAAAGATAACTGGTGGAAGAGGAGGAAGAACTTCTAGCTAGCGTTATTGCGTTGGTGATCACGCACGTGGGACTGCTGCTTCTGCTGCTGCTGCTGCTTTCATGCTCGCATTGTGCAACATCTGCTGAACAATGTGCATTGATCAACAAGAGCTTTGAGGCAGTCTGTCAGTCAGTCGCTTGCTCTAAGCATTCAACATTGATCCATCCTGCAGAGCCATCCATGCTCCAGCAAAGTACTTAATAGAGGTCGTCACATTGTGTGTGAGAATGTGCAAAGGACGTCATGAGCATTGCTTGAGCATTTGTTTTCTTGATGCAAGCTGCTTCTGTGAACTTTGATCTCTGGCAGCTGCAGTGGACAGAGATTTCTGCTCCTGTGCTGAGGGGAACCTGAGATAATGCCGTCAACTGCAGCAGCAGCAGCTTCTGCTTCAGCTCCAGCTGCTACAGTTCCTCGGCGAGCTCTGTTGCTGTTGTTGTTCTTGTGTCTAGAGAAGTGCAGACTAGCAGTATTCGCGTCGTAGATCAGACTGTGGTAAGGGGTACGTTGGTGTGAGGTGGCACCTGCAGGCTGCTCCTCCTGCTGCTCCTCTGAAGAGACCGACGATTCTCCCTCCTCCTCCTCTTCTTCACAGCTCAGGTCAACATCCTTGCAACCAGCAGCAGCTGCAGAGTCCTGTCGAGTGATCATAGGGAGCCAGCTTGTACCTCCGGCTTCTTCTTCTGCGCTACACAAATGAGGAGATCACGAGTCTTGCTCAGAAACGTCAATTACAAAAAGTCTCTCAACAAAAACAATACCATCACAACTGCCAGTGAGCTTGCGAAAACAAAACTCCCAAACAACTTCCCCTCACCTCCCACCCAGCTGCAGCAGCAGATCCCCGCAATAACAAACAAACGAACGAACCCCCCCCCCCCCCCCCCTGCTGCGACAAACACTTCTGCAAGTCTTCTCAAAACCCACAAAATAAAAACAGTAGTAACTCTTGCAGCAGCAGCATGCAGATAGCAGCAGCAACCTCCCACAACAACAATGAATGAACAAACAAACACACAACCTGCCACTAACAAGATTACCTACCTGCAAAACACAGGCCTACTACAACAACAATACGTGGAAGAAAACACCTATTGATCAAAGATAAGGTATCTAACAAGTCACTCACTCTCAAATGCTCATCACCACCACCACCACCACCATCACCACCACCACCACTTCTAACAACAGAAGACACAAACTAGTACTACACTTGGTATAACTGCGGCAGATGCAAGCTGATGTTGAAGAGATTCAGAATCTCAAAGCTCTCTCTCTCAATCTGGTGTCTCTTTCTTGGGTCCCTCTCTCTTCTCACATACACACCACAGTAGGCAAGGAAGAAGAAGAAGAAGAATCACTTCAGCTGCTAAGCACTACTAAGTACCTGCTTCTACAGCACATGAACCCAGACCTCCTCCTCCTCCTCCTCCTCTTGTTGTTGTTGCTGTTGTCTAGTACTATGGCAGACTAAGAAGAAGATGATGAGGAAGAAGAAGGCAGCAACAACAAAACCAAAATGTACTCCAGAAAACTGCAAAACACGACACAGAAGACTGCACCTCAGACAGAGAGAGAGAGAGAGAAAGAGAGTATGTCTCTGTGCGAGAGAGTCCTTAGGAGAGTCCTTAAGGAGACAAACAGAGACTCTCTGAATGAGAGTGTGCGTGTCTCTGTACAAGAGAGTCCTTAAGGAGAGTAAGAGTGTCCGTGCCTCTGTGCCAGAAAGTCCTTAAGAGAGTCCTTAAGGAGAGAAAGCATATGTGTGTCTCTGTGCCAGAGTCCTTAAGAGAGTCCTTAAGGAGGGAAAGCGTATGTGTGTCTCTGTGCCAGAGAGTCCTTAAGAGAGTCCTTAAGGAGAGAAAGAGTGTGTGACTCTCTGTGCCAGAGAGTCCTTAAGAGAGTCCTTAAGGAGAGAAAGAGTGTGTGTCTCTCTGTGCCAGAGAGTCCTTAAGAGAGTCCTTAAGGAGAGAAAATGTGTGTGTCTACTGTGCCAGAGAGTCCTTAAGAGAGTCCTTAAAGAGAGAAAGCATATGTGTGTGTCTACTGTGCCAGAGAGTCCTTAAGAGAGTCCTTAAGGAGAGAAAGCGTATATGTGTGTCTCTGTGCCAGAGAGTCCTTAAGAGAGTCCTTAAGGAGAGTAAGCATATGTGTGTGTCTCTGTGCCAGAGAGTCCTTAAGCGAGTCCTTAAGGAGAGCAAGAGTGTGTGTGTCCCTGTGCAAGAGAGTCCTTAGGAGAGTCCTCAAGGAGCAAAAGAGTGTGTGCATCTGCTGTGCCAGAGAGTCCGTAAGAGAGTCCTTAAGGAGAGAAAATGGGTGTGTGTGTCTACTGCGCCAGAGAGTCCTTAAGAGAGTCCTTATGGAGTCCTTAAGAGAGTCCTTATGGAGTCCTTAACTCTCTGATAAAGTCTCTCTGTGAGAGAGAGACACAGACACTGTCTGTGAAGAAAGTCTGTTTTTTTTTTCTGTGTACACAGAAAATTGGGGGAAATTTTGCAGACAACTTTTGGACTATTGACTTAAAGTTATTTATTATTATTGCCAGAGTTTTAGTTGCCAGAGTTTGAAAGAAGAGGAGTAGCCAGTGTTTTTTTTTTTTTTTCATAAAAAGATCTTTTCACCACTGAAAATAATATATAATTGTAGTAATAATAATAATAATAATAATAATTGCACAATTTTTTTTTGTCAAAATTAACTGTAGAGTTTTTATTTTTGGACTTACCACTTCAGTAATTTATAATTTAGTCTACTCAAAAAGGGAGAAAAATTTAAAAATACATCTTCATTTTTGAAATATTAACTTCAATGAATTTCTTATTGTATTGGGGCCTTTAGACTATAAACTTTTTCACACACACACACACACACACAAGTTTTAGTTGGCAGAATTTGAAGAAGGAGAAGAGCATTTTTTTTAAAATTTTGAAAGACATAATAAAATAATTTTTAAAAATTAATATTAATATTTCTGGATATCATTTTTCTTGATATTATTATATTAAGATGTATATTAGAAAATATCCCAAAATATGTCATAAATTGTTTTTTCAAATTGTGCTTTTAGTGTCAAAGTTACTTTAAAGCAATGGTTACGAGTTTATAAAAATGTTAATTATGTATTTTTTACTCATCAAATTGATTCCAAATTTTTATGATATTGTACATAATGTATTCACAATAACATCTTATGTTTTAAAATTTTATTTATTATTTTATTTTTTTAACAATCCAAAATTCAAAAAATTAAGTAGTGGTTATGATTGCTAGTGATACATGTTAATATGATTGCACCCATGAAAGAAATTCCATTTGACTTATGTATGTTTGATGCACATGTATCATAGCACATTGTTTGATATTTGGGTATCATTCTAGTTCACCTTAGGAAAAAATAAGACATAATGTAATGGCAAGTATGCAAGATGAAATGAATTCATTGATAGGTTTCAATGCACATCCTCACAAATGAATCAGTACATGACAAATTACATTTTGAGCCTTTCCATTTTTAGGCAAAACAATTACTATTTCATTAATTTTAGGAAGGTTATAAACATTAAGCATTTCCTTTAGGTTGGAAATGTATATGCATTAAATTTTTGTGTAAATTCATTCAAACATAGGGCTAAAACTTTGTGTTTGTTTGAAACATAGGTTGAAATGGATGCAATCATACTAACATGTACCATTAGTAGTTACAACCACTGTTTAATTTTTTGAATTTTGGATTGTTAAAAAAATTAAAATCATAAATAAAATATTTTTTCATAAAAGTTGTTGTGAATACATTATGTACATATCATGAAAATTTGGAATCATTATAATTAATAAAAAACACATAATTTACACTTTTAAGGACTTGTAACCATTGCATAAAAGTAGTTTTTGACACTAAAAACACAATTTGAAAATATTTTCTAATGACATATTTTTGAACATTTTTTAATATACACCTTAACATAATAGTACCAAGAAAACTTTTAAGATTTTTTTAAAAACATATTAACAAGATTTTAAGAATATTCTTCAAAAAAATAGCAAAAAAGTAGTCGTTTAAGGGGCATGTGTGGCTTCTTATAGCGTGGTTGGACCCAAATACAAAAATTAACACAAAAAAATACCAAAAAAAAAAGACATTGACATACAATAGGGCCTACAACTCCCCACTAAGTTTTTAATTTGCCTTAACATTGAACCTTCAATGTTAATTAACCCAATGTGTAGCACCTTCACTCTTGTTTAATGTTGCATTTTTTGTATGTATTTTTTTTACCCCAACCTTCAAATCCTATCAACATGTCCTACTTGCATTGATTTTTTTCCCCCAAATTTCACCCACTTTATGGATGTCCCTCTTTAGGGGATGAACTAAGGATAAAAAGTGAAATTAAGGTTCAAAAACATGATTACTTTGAGGAAAGCTCTATTATGAAATTGAAATGCTCGTTGCCTTGTCCTCATTCCTCACTAAAGTTTCATATGTTTGTTTCATAAGTGGAACAAAAGGATTGCATTCAAGTAAATTTTTTTGCAATGTCAACATTGTATCTATGCATACTTTTGGATTCCTCACATTTGAATTTGTAGGGCATTGTTCTATATATATATTGGTTGTATACTAGGTTCATGTAAAAAGACACTACATTTGTGGGTCAATCTTCCATGGACACAAAAACAATAGGATACATGGCCCAATGTGTGATCTTGATAGACACCCGTAGATGTGAATTCAAATGCATTGTTGTATTGTTGCATGTTGTCATAGAATTATTTGCAACCACATCATTTTCATCTAACAATTGTTGTAATGCATGTTGGTTGTCATAGAAATGGCAATGCAATTTCACTTTTATGACAACATATACTTAATAATAAATTTGAAAAATTATCATTTGTTAGCTTTTTTGCCATCCAATGAAAAGCATCACAACGTCAACAAACGACTTTCATATATTGCCCTAGTTGTGGCAAACCCCTTCTTCATGAAAAAATTGTGCTTTTTGTTTAGTTTGATATACACCTTGGTCAAGTAACGTTTGCCTTCATTATGTTAATTGTGTGGCTCTTACATTGGCAACATAAGTCACTAATGCTTGCAACCTTTCCTTTGCTTTAACAGATGATTTTTTGATCCTAATAGTTGTTATGTAAGGTGCTTGATAAATTGTTTAAGTTGAGAATTTTTCTACTTAAGCAAAAGACTTCACAATCCTAACAATTATTACATGGAACCCTTGATAAGCTACTTGAGCAAAGGATTCTACAACCCTTACATCAATGACATAAGCCATTTATGCTTATAGCCTTTCCTCTACTTGAACGTGGATGACTTTGCGACCTAAACAATTATTACATTGGGCACTTGATAAGCTGCTTGAGCTCACAACCTTTCTTACACTTAAGTGCATAATTTTCGAACTTTAATAGTTGCTACATTTATAAAAACATTTGACCAAAGTGTGAAGGTATTCTCAAAGGAAGGGCTTGGGACGACAAGGTGATAATTGAGTCCAACCTTGCATTTTGGGAATGTTTCTTACTAGTGGGCTTTACCCATTGTAGAGTGCAAGATGACAGTTATCATAAACCTAAACATATATGTTGATCATGAAACATAGAAAAGCCAAAAATTTTGAATAACACATGTATTTGTTGACTGATCAACTTAACTATAATGGTTTATTTGACTAGATACACATAGGGGATCTTATATGGAATCATTAAGAATATCAAAAATCTTACAACTCTAAGTAGGTGTAAGATCCTTTTCACTTTTAAGGAGTAAATGTGATACCCCTATTCTTTATAAGAGAGATATTCACAAATATAAATATAAGGTGCCCTCCAAATACACTTACCAAAGTTGTCCAAGTGCTTCACAAGACCTCACTCAAGAAGATGAAGGTACGAGTGTAGGTGCTAGTACACTAGTCAGGGTGAACTTGAGTGAGGTGTGAAAGTGATTATGATTAATCCAAGACATGTGAAATTCCGAGTCAGGACACTCTGATTTCAGGCCAGGGCGAACCAGCAGCTCCTATACTCGTACTTTCACCTTCTTGAGTGAGGGTTTCTTAGAGGCAATAATAAACCTGTGAAAATGTTAAATTTGGACTCAGAACCATTGAATTGGTCTAAAGATGATATCTATCTATCTATCTATGAAGGAAGTTAGTTTGTTTTGTTTTGTTCTTGAACATTGAGCGATGTTTTCACTGAAAATTAAATTAAATTAAATTAAATTGCAGCTGAAAATTTGGAGGAATTGGAATGTGCCTTTGATGTGTTTGGAAAAAAAAATTCTTGATGAGCAAAGATTTAATGGAATTTATTTGGTTAGATTTGGATTCAGAATGTGGGAGATATTGATTTTTAAAGTGATTTCTGCTGCTGAAAATTTCAATATAAATTCCGAAAAAACCAGGTTTTGGAAGGAAAAAATCAGTTGAGGACGTGGTAACACTTGGGCCAACGGGAACAGGCCACACACTAATGTTCATAATGGTTAGAAGCAACCCCAAAAGAATTTGAAGATTTTTTAGTTTTACAAAGGTATTATTAGTGTAAGTGCTAGTTCACCCAAGGCTCCAAATTAGACTTAGGATGGGATGGATATTTATTAGAAAAATACTACTAGGGTTGTGTTGATGCATGTGGATGGTTAACACAACATAGTTAACCACCATGGTTAGCTATGGGACACACATACAATGAAAAATTGTCTTCTTCATCCATACAACATCCATCCATCTTGCATGGTGCCACTAGTGGTTCACTCCAGCCAGAAAACATTGGGTTTCAGTCTTTGCCCATCACCTAATCAAATTCAACTCAGCAAAAACCCCTTTTAAAACAATGTCAGTCACCACCACCAGAAGACATGTTTCATGTATGATCAAAAAACCCATCTGCAGAAGATTTAATAATTGTTCATAACTCAGTAAATTATCAGAATAAAAAAATTAAAAATTTAGACTTAGAAAAAATTATTTAATTTAATTTATTGTAATTTAATTTAATTATTTTAATTATTTTTATGATTTTGAAACTGCAGATTTAAAAACTTTTTTTTTTTGGGCTTTTTGACAATTGTAAAGTCTGTAGTTCTGAGTGAGTCCTGACATTGAAATTGGTGGCCAACAATTTGCTTCCAGTTCTGAACACTACTACTGGATGTGCTTTTTTTTTAACTTACAAAACATCAGCTTTTCTTTTTCATTTTTGGTTTGTGCTTGGCTACCATCAAAATTCATTACTGGCAAAAAAATCCTCTTGTAGATATTATTTTGAAAAATAATTGCAGATTTTTTAGGGCATACCTGGCTATAGGCTACCCTTGCCATTTCTAGGGCAGACATATTAGGGCATCTGAAATTTTATTTTTTTAATTTTAAATTAATTTTTAATTTTTCTTTTTTTTTTTTGGGTTTTGTCTTCCCCAAAATACATTCTGGGCAGACAGACAGACAGACACAGAGACTGCATCATTTTGGTTGCTTGTTGCAGCAAGCAGTTCAGATTTTGTATGTAGGAGTCTTCTTTCAGAGGCCCATAATGGTGGGTCAAGGAAATGGGTATAATTTGACCATGATGATGAATTAAAAAATAATTTAATTTAGACCTATATATTAAATATAGTTTAATTTAATATATGTCTATATAATTATATAAATATAATATATAATTATATATTATATAGACATATATATTACATATATGTGTGTGTGTGTGTAAAGTTTTTGGGTATATTATGCCATGCACCTGGCTCATCAAGTACCTACTTGGTGGGATGTCCAGGTTTGTCCAGGCCAATTAATTTCCTTTTGTCAGCTCTTGATGAGCAAATAGTTCCATCAATCCCAATGAGAGATGCCCTATTCTTTCCATTATCAATTCATGCAACTAACCAACTTTGAAGAACTCCTTTTTTTACTTCTTTTTCCTTGTCTTTACTCATCCATCTTTCATGCAAAATGGAATGGTATAAGTAAAGTAGTAGTAGTAGTAGTAGGCAAATAATCTTTGAGATTATTAGGCCTACTCCTTAAGAGAGGGAGGGATCTTTAGGTGTAGGGATCCTCACTCTCCTATACCTAGTGACCCTATGTAAGCTTAGGCCTTGAGAATAGGCCTACTCCTTAAGAGGGGGAGGGATCTTTAGGTGTAGGAATCCTCACTCTCCTATGCGTAGTGACCTATGTAAAGCTTAGGCTTTGAGAATAGGCCTACTCCTTAAGAGAGGGAGGGATCTTTAGGTGTACACATCCTTGCTCTCCTATGCCGAGTGACCTATGTAAAGCTTAGGCTTTGAGAATAGGCCTACTCCTTAAGAGAGGGAGGGATCTTTAGGTGTACACATCCTTGCTCTCCTATGCCGAGTGACCTATATAAGCTTAGGCCTTGAGAATAGGCCTACTCCTTAAGAGAGGGAAGGATCTTTAGGTGTACGAATCCTTGCTCTCCGATAGGCCTAGTGACCTATGTAAGCTTAGGTTCATAATAGTATTTCCCTCATGGTTTATGATGAGTAAAGCTCATGATGAGGGCCATTTCCAAAATGTGACACTGGACTCAACCTCACCTAGGCCCCTTACTTTGATAATGTCCGCACCCTAGTTAGTAGGGCTTATACATATAACACTTCAAGTGGCCACATTTGTTGAATAAATAAGAAAGAGGTGTGGAAGAAAAATGCTCCTACTATTGTTATATTACCTATTGTGTAATAAGAGAAAGAAAGTGTAGGATAAAGCCCCCTAGGGTTGGGGCATTCCCAATATAAAGGGGGCCTATGGTGAGGTAAGAGACAAGTCCAACCTTTCATTTTGGGAATATCCCCCACCCATGGGCTTCAACTAAACCCTAAACCCATGGGCTTCAACTATTGTAAAACATGAAGCTAACATTATCATGAGATTCTTTTTCTCTATACACACACACACACACACACACACACATATGTAATGCCCACTTTGGAAAGTGGGTTCTCCAATCCATTTCTTTTCTTTGTAGTAAAGGAAATTTTGAGGATTGTGTGAATTCCAAGACTAGTTTTGAACACGGGTTGATTAACATTGAAGTTTTCTAGTTTGGATCTTGTGTGTCCCATTGTGGTTATGGCACAATAGCCGAATGAGTTATTAGATGCATACGACAATGAAACTCTTGGTGTAAGGGGTGGTTTTATTTGAAATTGCAAAACCTATTTAAGACATCGGTTCTCCTTGTAACTTTACCAAAGGGTAAATCATTGTGCCAATTTGATTTATGTCAATATAATGTTTCATGATTGTAAATTTGAACATTTGCTTTTTACTTTTGCATTCAAATGCCAATGTAGTTGCCCCATTGTGTCAAATTGAATTACTTTAATTTTTGAACTTAGACTAGAATGCAAATGAAGGGAATTAAAAGAGAGTTTCTTTTCTTTTGGAATATCACATTTGTGATGAACCATACAACAACCTTATTCAAATGCGATTGTAACGAAAGATCAAAAGTTCCAATGATGATGACATCCATTTCAATGATCAAAACCTTGTATTCCACACTTGAGGTTTAATTTGTAGTTGCATATTGCCAATTGAATTTGTATGCACACACCATTGGGTGGTCACCCATCCCAAGAATAATGTTTTTGCTAGGGGGTTACTTAAGTTTGGAGTTCATGTGAGATGATGCATTGCCTTGAGGACAATTGAGTACCGCGACAAGGGGAGAGAGAGAGAGTCAAGGGGCTTCCAAACTATTGAAGGGAAGCTAAAACATACAAATCACTATTACATAACCGTCAAGCTCACCCAACCATTATCATGGTCACAATAGGTAGAGAGACATTTACTGAAGAAATCATGGGTTCCAAATTGAACTATGATGGTGTTGTTACTTTTGAAGATTTTGACTCAATTGGTTGAATTTATTAAATCATGGGTTCCAAATTGAACTATGATGGTGTTGTTTCTTTTGAAGATTTTGATTCAATTGATTGAACTTTGCGGACTTTTCAACATTGTTTGGGATCATTTGCTCATAGTTCAAACTGAAAGTCTCATGTAGACACACACACACACTTGGGCTTTTATGTTAGCTCCTGACACCATGTTCTTCTTGCATTGGATCTCAACAAAATCAAGAAGCTAAGGGGGTGGACTCCAAA
>Ga0209611_10004238_pt1 | contig 24607 bp, 13 predicted proteins | sample S1TSphgellanicum_3_FD_187693 | JGI IMG/M metagenome (GOLD analysis project Ga0209611, IMG submission 187693) | Host-associated microbial communities from peat moss isolated from Minnesota, USA - S1T2_Fc - Sphagnum magellanicum MG (SPAdes) (version 2) | ecosystem: Host-associated > Plants > Peat...
TCTTTTGGATTTTGGTATTCTCACAAAGTTCCCAATGATGCTCTCCATGTGTTCCCCAATCTATTCCCAAATAGTAGCACACACCTCAAGTTCTCAATGTGTTCCCCAACATGTTCCTTATAGCACTTCATTTTGTCCCATATGCTTTGCCCAAGCTTGTTGTCTGGAAACCTATATAGGTGAGGAAATATTGGTATGTCAATATATTTAGAATGAATATTTCTATATTGGGAAGTCTCCAAAGTTTCAAAAGTATTGTGATGGGTCAATTGAATGCACAAAATGATTTTGAACTTGGAGGGCACCCACCTAGCTTGGGCTTTGGGTTGTTTTAAACTATTAGTGGCAAGTCATTGATGAAAAAATTGAATTGATTTTGTGGAAATTAAGTTTCATTTGAATGACATTCTCTAATTCAATTAGTTTAAATTCAACAATTGGATCAATTCAACTCAATTAAAGAGAAATAAAATGCATGTTGGTGGCAAATGTATTGACAATTTGACTGTAAATATGATGTTGAGAAAAAACACTTTAAAAAAATATTTTAAAAAACATCTTTTTCATGCCTCTTTATTTTGAAATGGGCTAAACAAATTTTACTTTGGAATTGTTGCATGCAAATGATGACTTATACTTTATGACTTGTGAAAGCTAAAGTTCTACTTAAAGCAACTTTGATGGGCAGTTGATCTTAGATTTTTTTTTTAAAAGTCGAGTTGCCCTTTTCCTCCCCCTTCCCTAACTAAATAATTGAAGAAAAAATTGAAAAATGTAAGTATCCCATATAGTACAATAGATACCTTTTGATAAGGGGGACAACAAATATATATTCAAAGTTTGATATCACATTATGTGTATTTGAGAGTCTATAATTTAGATCAATCATTGTGCAATTGTGTATAACTAGGTGTTGTTTGCAACTAGATTGATTATGTTTATAATTATAACATTGTTTTTGTATAATTTTTGGGCATACAATTGTATGTTCAACTACCATGCAATTAATAATGTACAAAATGGACACATGTTGTAAAAATCATAAGCTAATATATACCTATGTTAGTACACCTAACACATTTACTTAGGCTATTTATAATAGATTCATATTTTTAGTACTAAAATTAAACCCATGTTAATTAATGTTACCCAAGGCTAAACCTAAATTAAATCTTGGTTAAATTAATCTAGACTAAATTAGGCATGGTTAAACTAATTATGATTAAACTAACTAGGAAGCTAAATTAACCATGTCTAAACTAACATGGCTAACATAAACATGGTTAAACTAACTAAATTAGCCTTCTAATTAATTTAACCAAGGTTAATATCATTTATTTTATTTATTTATTTTATTATATTAATATATATGTGGTTAGTAAATTACATTACCTAGCTTATAAATACCCTTGCCTAGGTTAAATCCTAGTTTAAAATTGATCAAATTAAATAATGTTCATTGTCAATCATTATAGGTGATTATAGCTATCAAAATAAAATTTTAGTCATAATTATAATTACTGAGAATATTAATTAATAATGAATAATATTCTACACTAATTAATTATGTTAACTATGGTTAGTAGGCTCTATTAATTAATTAGCTATAAATATCATAATGTAAACTAGCTATTAATTTAAGCTAGGTAATAATATAATAATTTACTACTAATAAAATTTATAATTAATATGAATAGTGAATTTTATTAAGTATTATGTTTATTAGTACCATTAGTTGTAATTATTATTATTATATAAATAAATGTAGGTAGTTGGTAAATTAGGTCAATATTGCATACGTGAAATGTAGTAATTGCATGTACCATGTAATTGGGTTTGATGTGCAACTAAATTTTTTATCCCATATCTTTTGTTTTACATGCCAATTGTGTACACTATAAAAATAGGTGCATTAATTTTCTTCACAAACCAAATACCAAGGGCCTTTTGGGATGAACCAATGAAAAAAATTCAACCCAAACATTAAATAGGATTAATTTAAACCTATTTATAAGGTAGACCTTCATACCTACCTACTTAATCATTAATCAATCAATCAATAAATCATTGGGTTTTTAAAAATTACCATGTGTCATCATATAATTGGTCACTAAAAATGCAAATGGTCACCATGGCATTTGCACCTTAATTACATGTGCAACCTTCATAAAATATACAAATGGATGAAGTATGAATCCATACCATATACAATATCCACATACATATTTTCACTCGTGTACAACTTGTTTTATGCAACTATGGGGTCTAGCAATTGTACATGTCACATGCAATTGAAAATTGATTGCATATGACAATTGCAAATGGCATGATTTCTACTAGTGTTAAATCTTGGAAAAGGAGGTTTACAAAGTATAATGAGTTTCCTATCACTTCAAGTACCAATAAAATTATCATGTTTGTATGTACCTACTACTTACCTATGTGGTTCACATATTTATTTGAATGTAATATTGTAATTCCTTTTCAGAGTCAACATTCCAATATTGAATCAAATTTCACTTTGGTAATAAAATAAATCATTTACAAAATCTCAACAATAAATATTTTTAAAAATTTGGCAATTGATTTAACCTCTGAACCTCAAACATATTGATACCTTTTGTAACATTGTTTTTATTATTATTTTTAAAATGAAAAGACATAATGTTCCATCAAATTAATGGATGGAGAAATGTTGCCAATTATTATATACATGTTTTCCAATGGTGAATTGACTCTTGCCGTTTTAAACTAAGAGTCAAGGACAAAAGATCTTGGGGCTAATAATGAGAAATTTGAGCATTTCTTGGCTTGTTGTTTGGCCCCAAGTTATTAATAGAATATTATTTATTTGGGGGCCAATGAATTCATGTGTAAAACCATGAAGGCTAAAAACTAGAGTCTAAGGCTTCAACCCCTCATATGTTTTCATTATTCCTTTCTTGGTATAATTCTTTTCTTCATATTTGCTTCTTTTCTCAAGTTAAGCCCTAAACATCAAACCACCATGGATGAAGCATAGACACAAAATATATAAAATATAATTTGAAATCAATATGGGCATATTAACTTTTGTAGTTATAGCCATTTGAAAAGGCGAATTAAAGGACTAAAATGAATGAGAACTTACATTTGACACACCTTTTTCATGCAAGATTATCACATTTCAATATTCCAAACACTAGAAGACATTTGAAAATCAATGATTGAATTTGCAACTCCTTTGTAGTTGTAATGGACACATGCAATTAAAAATAACATAGTTACCTTGGACAAGTGCCATAAAACAATTAGTTGCAAAAGACATGACATGGTCATGACGTTGAAAGTGTAGTTGCAAACCTTATGACTAGGCCAAAATTTCTCATCCATTGTCATGGATGATCCTTAGTATGACGTGAAACCCCAATTTGCAATTACATTGATGCCTACATTTGAGATAATCGCATGCTACCAAATGTGCCATTGATAGGTAGTTAGGATTTAACCAAGTGGTAATTTTAAAAACCAATGGCCATAAAACACATGGCAAGTTTCCATTTGTTCAAAAAAGATATATTATAATTATAGTAATTAAATATTACAATTATAAAAAATAAATATTATCATTATAGTATTTAATTATAATACATCTTAGGCTAAACCATAATAGGCAACCTATTATAGGCTAGGCTAGGGTAAAATAGGCTACATAGCATAGGCTAAATAAGCAGGTAGGATCCTATTTATTTTGTTGGGGGCAAACCTTTTGATTGGTTCATCCCAAATGGCATATGCACTATGTTTATAGTGCATACCATGAATCTAGTCCATTCCTTCACCTACTTATATACTTTACAAGTGTGACAAAAGATTGTAGACAAAAGATATGGGACAATTCTAATGAAAGGGAAACAATACAACAATGTCACATCTTTTGTACCATACAAAAACATTATCATATATCCACAAAATAAAATATTTACAATTTAACCTACCTACTACTACTACCTAGCCTACATTTAATAAATTAATTGTTTAACATAACTAATTAATTAATCAATTAATACAAAACACTATGAGATATCCACAAAATGAAATACCTTTTGCTTAGCTTACCTACCTACCTACTACCTACTAGTACCTATCCTATTTATTACACACTACCTAGGTTACATACCTATCCTACTTATTACATATTACTTGCCCTATCTAATTAATTGATTAAATACCTAACCTAATTAATTAATTAACTAATATGAAAACATATCACATATTCACACAATAAACTAATTAACCTACCTACTACCTATCCTACTTACTACCTACTACCTAGTTTACCAATTAATTAATGACCTAGCCTACCAACTACCTATTTAGCTTACTTAGCCTAACTAGGTTTAACCTTCATAGCCTAACCTATTAGCTACATCTAATAAACTAGCCTACTATTACCTATAGATACCTTAGGCCAATTAACGAAGTATGCAAGCTAGGCTAAGCTACCAATGTACATAGGCCTACTTAATTTAATGTAACCTATTAAGCTTACAAAGGTTAGTTTACCAACTAGATTATAATAACCTTTTTTAGCAAATTATTAGCTATTAATATTATATCATGGAAGACCCATGGATAATTACAAAAAAAACCCATGGATGGGTACATTGAAGGGATAATAGTCCAATTGAAATAACAAAGTTTGCCATTTGTGGTTTATGTTTTTTTGTTCATGTGGTAGAATATACTATTGCAATTGCAAAAACTTTCATTGAGGTTTCAAAACAACTACGTTATCATCCATCAATGAATGCAATCAAAATTAGATGACATTGTTCACTTTTCATCTACCTTTTCAATGAAAATCATATTAGTCGTAAAAGTATAGTCATATCTACAATTAGAATTTGGTTCAACCTTTCTTATAATTACATATGTGATTATAACAAGTTGTAACTACATGGACACATAGGACTAACACACTACTAGTCGTAAAATAAGTTAGTTTGGACATTAGTTGCATAGTAGTTGCAAAAATATGGTTAGAATGGACGACTTCTAGTGAAGTAGAAAAATTAGAAACTTTCTCCATCATTCACAAACAAGTTCAAAAGCTCAATAAAAAAAGAAATGAAAAGAGATGAGTCGAAGAAAAAAGAAAAGACACAAGGTTTGGTATAAGGTTTATTTTTGATCCTACAATATGGATTTCATCAAACAACAATATTTTATTGCATCAATATTGGCCCCAAGGGTTGCAAATTGGCCTCCCTATTTAATAAATATCCTTTCTCTACCTTGGGGCCAAGTCAGGGCCATAAAATGTTAAATTTAAAAAAATTGTTTTCTTTCTTAGCCTTGATTCATAGTGTGAAACCCTTGAAGTTGACTTTAATGATTGCACCAATAGGAATGTTTGATTTGAATTCAATCTTGGTTTTGATTCCTAATGTAAAATGGGCTATAGTTCCACAAATTCTTTTGTTTTAAAAATTTGACATTTCCCAAAAAAAATTTAATTATAGCCAAACTTAAAAAGATATAGTGGCAATAAATAATGTTTCTTAATTTTAGTTTATCTTGACACATGATCTTTTCTTGATTAATTATATTTTTAGACTTCCTTTTATTTGACTTTCAATAGGTATTTATTGTGAAAAACATTCATATTAATTTTTTTTGATTTCTTCAATGTATGTTAAGCAACCTTTCCAATTTGTATCACTAGGTATGGGGGAGGTGGCACCAACAAAATTGGTAAGGCCAATTAGTAGGCTACATTAACATTTTGCATGTGATTTCATGACTATTCCATGTTGAAGCATATGAATGTAATGTGGTTATTTCTGTTTTTATAAAATGAGGGTAGGATGTGATTAGGTGGACGCTTAAGGTGAAATTTTGGTTACACAATATTGGGGTCCAAGCATGGTAAATTAGACTATAAATGTTGCTTGTAACATAAATGAAAAGTAACAATCAAGTAGGTTTTGATTTATTGGATTTTAAAATGTTATTTTGTTCAAGGATTAATATGAATGTTTTCTTCAATTTTTTTGAAATTTTAAATAAAGATTAAATGTTTAAAGTATGTTTAAGAATATTCATGGAAATTCAAATAGAGCTCACAATTTATTTTATAGCCTTTAAATAGGGTTTTAGGGTTTTGTAGTGGTATTTTAAGCAGATGTACTTTTAGGTTTAATTTACTATGCTTGGACCCATTGATTATGGATGAAATTTTTACTTGTATCCTTTGAAGGGGGTGTTTGAAGCCCAGTTTAAAATTCTATTATGCCTTATTGTAATTAAAAGTTGATCTACATTCCACAAAACCATTACAAGTTCAATACATGCAAAGAAATTATAATTATGCAAAAAGATGACTTCAAAAGGAATTGAACCTCAATCCATGAATGAATTCTACCCAATTATACTTCAAGGTGTCCTACATGTTACAACCAAACATAAAACACAAGAATCAAAATGCCACAAAACCATACAATGCCACGAAATGCAAATAAATGCAAGAATACATCTTGATGCTTTCAAAGGGGATTGAACCCCAATCCATAATTGGATTTTGCCCAACAATAATTAAAGGTTACTTGTACATAGATAGAACCATACATCATTCACAAGTGCCATAAAATTGAAAGCAAAAATAATTTCAATGCAAACAAGTATAAACCAAAAAAATGTGTTAAAAGTCTTTTCAAGATTGAACCTAATCCATAAATGGATTTAACCAATAAATAATTGAAGGTTAACAAGCACGAAATCACACAAAATTCAAAACTTGTTATATGTTGAAATTAATTAAGAAAGAAGTCTTCATGAATAATAATGCATTCATATATGGCCATAAGCTAGTGATTTCAAAGTCATTACAAAGATAGAGTTGCATTAGATGAAAAACATACCTAGGCATGTTTGCCTTTAGAATACACTACAAATTCACACCATATTAACATTTGTTGGTCTACCAATCTTGAATGGTAATGTAGAATGGAAATGTGGCCAAATGATAAAGCTTTTGAACATACATCTCAATGACCAGATGCAAATGGATTATGAGATAGGTTATCAATTTATTCTTGATGTAAATCAAGGTTGAAAAAAATTGTTCAACTTCTACCATATCTAGTGTGATCAAATGGAGATTTCAACAAGTTTCAAAAAAAATGAAAACCTTTCCTTCAAAATGCCATTTGATCTTAACCTTTTTCCATAGTGAATATGTTGGGTTATAGTTAAAAGGTGGCAATATGGAAAAATTGTCATTTCTTTTCACTACAAGAATGAAAAAAAATGCATGGGGTAGTTGCAAGCTAAGGTGGACCAAAATTCGCATGATAGGAACCCATTTTTGTAGTATTTTTAGTGTTATCAACACCTTCACAATAAATATGTCTACCTAAAATCTTTTTTTTGCAAGAACTCACCCTCCTTTCGTAATACATCATTGAACACTTTGAATGAAGAAACTTCCATCAAATTCAAACTTTTCACCTTGAAAATGGATTAAAAGATTTCCACAATTTTGGGGCTGTAGAAAATATCTAAATGCCTATTCCCATTTGCAATCACATCCCAATAAGATTTTATTTTTTCATTTTAATCATACAACTTATGGTCAAATACCATAAAACATATGATTTAACATTCCAATAGCTATGAGACCATTTGAAAATGTGTATGGATTTTGACACATGATAACACACAAATATAAAAATCTTTCAAAGACCACAAGATATTAGCTTCCTATAATAGTATATATTATAGATATGAGTCTTTTTACATACATTTGCTTATTAATTGGAGTTAAGAGACATTGCCATAGTAAAAGGTATTGGTTTTTTGCCTTGTGATGTTAAAAAATTGATAGTGTAGTTTGTGATTACCCCGTGGTGATCCAATTTCAAACCATCTAGCAAGGTTGGACACATCACACCATCATTGCTAAGTAGCTTTGGGTGGCAATAATATGTTTTGAGCAAAGCAAGGTGTTCAAGAAATATTTTTTCAATACAAAACTACAACCAATTCTAAAGGTAGATTATTCTTGTAGCATTCAAGACCTTTCATGCAAGGAATACTTGACGCAAATTCACACTACTCACAAAGTTGCAAATGAAGGTTTCTAAGTTTTAAACATATTTAATCAAACATTGTAGAGTTTCCAACAAAACATCACACAAGTTAGCCCAAAAATGTCTCAATGTCACATAATAACTTATAATTTGTAACTACAAAATTTGTTAACAACATCTTGTGCCATCTTCACCAAAAAAAATAAAATTATTCAAGGACCACCTTACTTGAAACAGCCATGTTAATCCATCTAGTTTTAATGTTGTGCAAAATTTTAAGACCTTTTGTTTCCATAACTTTAGCCAATTTGTTTTCGAAAGTGATTGAAATATACATACACATTCCCCAATAATGCCTTAATCTTCACAAATACGGGTAGATTTGAAAAGGCGAGGGTTGTAAGGTTAGTTTTAAAAGCTATGCAATGCACATGAATACAAAAAGGTGAAGACTTTTATTTTAACTAGGTTGCAACCCTAATTTTAATGCCTTGGAAGGTGCCAACACCATCTACATCAAAGTAGATGACCTTAGTAGTTAAATCATGGTACAATAAACCCCTAAAAACCTTCATAAATATTTTGATCATGTTGGTAAGGTTGTTTATTGTGCAACCATTCGTGATTTGCTTTAAATTCACCAAGATTGGCATCTTCCTAAAATCTTCAAAAACATAAGCATGCATTCAAATCCACGTTTGGTTATTTATATTAGTCACCTCAAATTACAACTTATAGAAATGTAATAAATTAATGTTGGGATGGTCATCTTCAAGTGGTTGCCAATAACACATTGGTGATGCGTTTTGCCTTGCCCCAACCATTAGTGTCTATTTAATATTTGTTAAAATTGTTCTCCACTTTCAAAAATTATAACAACCGATGCATGTTTTCAAAGTTAATGATAGTTCTCTTGAACTTCAAATGATGAAAAGGGTAACAAATTGCACATATATATATATATATATATTCAACCTAACTATGGTTCATAATTTGTAGTTGAATGGCATCCTGTTTGGTTATTGCATAAATCTTTTTGTTTTAAATATGTTGGCTATTATAATTGATGTAAGATTTTTTGATCTCCTTGTTAATTACTTTACACATCCGCCTACCATTGTGTTTTTTCAACCATCAAGTTTAGGGATGCGTAATTTTTCCCTTTGTTCAACTATGGTGCAAATTTTGCATCAAACCTTCTACCTCTTGCCATTTGGCCCAACAATTAGCTTGCCCCAAGGAAACTTTGCAGCCCAAATATCTTGGAAGCTTTGATTCAATTCACTCAACCTTTCATTTCTTATTTGTAAAATGTAAATTTTTTTTCACCTTTTTCATTAATAGTGATGTCAACATGATCAATCTTAGAAATGTTAGGATTAGTTGAAGTAGAAGCCCTACTAGCAACTCTATTAAAAATAACATTTGTAATAACATGAGCTTTGTTTTTTTTGCAATTTGAAGACACGCAAAAATTTGAACTCATAAGTGTAAAAAACAAAATAGAACCATTTAAAAAAAGTTGTCTTAAAAGTTCTAAGGCAATTTTAAGGGTGCCATTGTGGAAAATGAACTTACAACACACACTATTAACAAAATGTGTGAAGGAAAAACTTGAAACGATGTGGGTTGAAAACAAAAAAAGAAAGCAAATCTCTACTGTACTATTGAATTTCAAGAATGCACAATGGCACAACTTGGAAACACACAAGTTGAAGACAAAAAAGAAAAAAAAGTCTTTGTTGCACTATTGAATTGCAAAAATGAACAACAATAAAACTTAAAATTATATTGGTTCAAAACAAGAAAGAAAAACAAACCTCTACTACACTATTGAACTTTAAAAATGCACAATGGAAAAACTTGGAAACACACATGTTAAAAACAAGAAAGGAAAAAAAAAACCCCTACTACACTATTGAATTGCAAAAATACACAATGGCAAAACTTGGAAACCCACTAGTTGAAAACAAGAAAGAAAAGCAAACCTTTGTTGCATTGCATGATGGTAGAACTTGGAAACATGTAGGTTCAATGTAAAAATGAAAATCAATGCTGTGTTGAGTTGTTGAATTGCAAGAATATGCAATGGAAGAACTTTAAATCAAATAGGTTTAAACAAAAACAAAAAGCAAAGCAGAGAGCTTGATGCATTTACTATTTGCAGCAAGTTCTTTAAGTGTTCCAAAGATGTAAAACTTCAGCTAATTATTGAAGCTTCGAGCCTAAACCCGCCATTGTTGCATGCCACAATTTCCATGTGTAGTTGCAAGATCTCAATGTTCATAGTGGAATTGGAATTCAATTTGCCGCCTACAAATCCCTAGACACTTTGTATGGCCCATCTATTCAACCCAACATTTGGGTGGTGCCTTGCTCATAATTCAAAGATGCAATAACAGCTATGTACGATGAGAAGAATATGTAAGAAGGTGATGAATTTGCCCAATGGCATGACTCTAATTAACGAAACCCTCCTCCAATAATACCCTAAATGAAAAGAAAATGTAAGAAGGTGATGAATTTGCCCAACGGCATGACTCTACGTAATGAAACCCTCCTCAAAGAGTACCCTAAATGGCAACATGCCACATTTCCATTGTCAATATTTGTGGCAATAAATCCTAGACATTGGTGGATTGTTAGGTGAAAAGCAACCCTCTGGTTATCATAACTGGCAAAATCATAACTCTAGACCCCTTTATGAGTGTCAATGGCGGGGATCTGAGGTCACACAAGTGCAAAATTTCACCACAAGAGTAAACACTGGTTCATCCCCTACCCTTCCCCACCCCCAATTTTTTTTTTTCCAAAGCATTCTTGCAAGTAATTTGTTGGCCTTGCCTTGGTAGGCAAGGATATATTATTGTGTTTAAATTCATTATAGAGTATAGTAGCTTAAGGGATTTTGGCCCCTAGGTAATAATAATAATAGGTCTATTTATTTTTATATGAGGATTTGTGAAAGATGATATTTTGGCTTGTGTTGAAACTTGAGATTAGTTATAATAGAGTTATAATACAATCTTGAAGGAATTGGTTTCTTTCAGAGGATTTTCTGAAGATTAATGTATTTTTGCATGGTGAAATATTTGAGTTTCCATAATTCTTCTTTTGCCTTAAGATACTTTATTTTTTAATGTAAATGACAAGGCCACGGTGTGACACACCACCCCTTGTTTTATTTTGACGAGGACGTGTGGAATTTCTCCGTGTCTTTCTTTCTTTCTTTCTTGGGTTTCTTTGTGCGCGTGCGTGCGGTGGTGTTTGAGGGTTTCTTTGTGACTCGCTCTGTGGTCCGTTGTAGGACGGGAAGAAGAAGAAGTTGTGGCCGCAATTCTGTCATTCGATTGAAGAGACGGGAGCCCGGAAGGGAAGAAGGAGACGGGATCAGAAAACATGCCGGGAAATCCGGATGCGACGGTGTATGTTGGTATGTTGTATCTCTTTGTTTGTTTTTCTCTCTCGTATTCTCTGTTTTTTATTTCTCTACTAAAGGGGAATGGAATTGCCGGCCGGACATTGCCGGGGCTTTTTCGCATGTATTTGGTGCTCCACTTCGATTTTTCTTTTTACAACATGGTACGAGTTGCCAAACTCTTGGTGTAATGTTTGACGAATTTGTGCTCTTTTCTGGAAACTTTTTGGACTGCCGTAAAACGTTTTGTGTTTTCATTTGTTTTGTTATCCGGCGGCTGTTTGGGCTTCAATAGGCGTGGTGTTTTTAGCATTATTCCGGGCTTCTGATATCCTGCTGCTCAAGGAGCCAGGGTCATTTCGGTGTATTAGGGTTTGGTGAAATTCTAGCGTTTCAATTTTCTATAATCAGCTGTAGTACTCTCTTTTTTCAGCGTTTTAATGTTTCTGTCTACGAGGGCATCAAAAGCATACCTGCTCTGGACCAAGCGCATATAGAGATTACCCCAAAGGCAGGATAAACCATGTCTTATAGGAGAGCCTGGTTAGACTGTTGGTTGAGACATGAGGGTTTTGTTTGATGACAGAAGGAAGAAGGATAAAAGACACAAAGTTGTCTAATACAAGAGAGTGATGTTTACAATGATAGGGAATCTGGATGAGAGAGTGGACGAGAGGGTGGTCTACGAGATCATGGTGCAAGCGGGACCATTGGTAGATGTGTATTTTCCAAGGGACAAAGACAGCAAGCGGCACAAGGGTTATGGATTTGCAGAGTATGAGACAGAGGAGAGCGCTCAGTATGCCCTCCGTCTTTTTTCAGGGCTTGTATACCTTTGCAATCGTTCTGTCCGCTTTGCGGTAGGTTTTGGTCATACCTGTCCTCCTTTTCAGGGAATCAATTGGTAGACTGTACTCCAGATGTTTCATCCTTGAGATTTGTCAGGTGTCTGGTTTCAACACTGGCCATGATGAGTTGTATAATAGCACAACTTAAGACAAATCTTTGATGGCTTCCTTTATACTTGCCTTTCGGGCTTCCTGAGACTTAAGAATCATGTTTTGACTTAGGAATAGTTGTTATGAGTGCTTTATGAAATTGATTGAATTTCAAAGCTAAATTAAGATACTGTTGGAAGCCATGTAGAAACAGGGAGGTGTTCATGTATTTTTCAGTTTCACATGTATCCCAGGTGTCGAAACAGGCTTGCTTGTTGCTGTACTGCCCCATGTTTCTGCACCTTTTTTTTGCTTGTTAATCCATTCCCTCAAGTGCCCAAATGTTTCTTTCTTGGCATGTAAGCCTGTCACCATGGTTTTAGGATTAGAGCAACAAGTCCATTGGTTTGCAGTAACAGTCTTTATCGAAATTGTTTAATTTCTCCGGCATGATGCTAGTCTAAGCTCCAGGTTTTCCAGATGTTACAACTTCTGGTTGGAGAGTCCTCTCTATACTTCAAAGTTGTAGGTTCAGTTCATGTACAGTCTATTAGCAAAGACTGGAACATTCAGTAGAGGTTCTGTTCAAGTAGCCTGAGTCTCCATTTGGGCATGGTCTGTCTGGTGACTGTTAGTAGCAGATTTGTTTTGCATCATATTTTGGTTCATGTACCTTGTTTGGACTTGAATTTCAAGGTTGTTGATGTTAAATTTTGTGTAAACTTGTTGCAGATCTCTGGGGAGAGGTCAGCACAACCTGCACGTTATGACCCTGACAGCAGCAGATTGTTTGCAAGATCACATGAGAAAGATGGTGATTCTTGGCAGATGACCCCTCCACAGCACCCCAACTATGTGTACCTTAATCATTCTCCTACAGGTATGATCATTGTGTCTTTTGGATTGGCAGAGGCAACTGGCTTGTGTTTACATCTCAAATACTTTGTTCTGGTGTTTTCATTTGATGCTGTTGCGGATGGTTTCCTTGAGGATTGTCAGAAGGCCCTATAGTTCTTTAACCTCAAGTCAACTCTCAGTGCTAGTTTGAGCCTTTGTGAGGGTTGTCTATGCAAGAGTCCAGCACACACCCAAAAGTACCCTGATCTATCCTCTCAGTAAGTCTAAACTAGTTAGCAAGACTTTCCAGCCACAAGCACCAATTCTGAGAGTTCCTACCTTTATTCCTTGCCCTTGTGGGTGCAAACTCCAGAAACGGTCCCAGTAGAGTTACTATCCTGCAATGTATATGCTTGCATGGCAGTAAAATCTACAGTTGGGCACTTCAGTCATTTCTGACTCTTGTAAATTGCATTGTGTGATGCAGCTTTTGCTGGCATGCGAGTGCCAGGACTGTTAACAACAGTAGCACAGACTAATGCTCAGTTAGCAGCTCTAAGACGTTGGGATTTCCAAGGGCACCACCATAGCAACCAGCATGCTTATGCATCCTATTGACAGGTCTACAGTAAGTTCACTGTAATGTAGTGGAAGGTCTGGTCTGCAGATAGTCAGTAGTCATCATTCTGTTGCCAAATTTAGGAGTTCTACCATGTTTGACCTATCTCTCTGATGGCCTTAAATCTGGCTAAGAGATGAGAGCCTGGTACCATTGCCATAGTCTTTGTTGAGATTCTTCTGATCTGTACAATGGAGGGCACCAACTTGTATCATAGTTGATCTGAAGTGTGAAAATTCTGTGTTTTCATGTCTGTACCACATTTTCAACCAATAAGATGAGTTTTTGAATAAAAAAAGCCCTCCATTGTTATTGAGATTGGAGTTTTCCTTGAGAAATTGCTCAGACAGGCACTCTCTGAAGCTGCATCTTCATGTCTTATGAAAATATATTTCTCCTCCCACTCTTAAGGAGTAGTTGGAAGACATCCCTGTAATTGAACTGATGGAAGGAGAAAAATGTTGTACTCCAAAATTTTGAAACATAACAAATTTCAACAGAGATCTGGATGTCACACCTTAAAATTGGAAGTAAAAGACTTGACAAAATTTAAAGATCCATTGAGTTAACCTTTCCACTATAATGGTTTTGAAACAGACCTGAAGCAACAGCAAAAGCAAGCATGAAGGATAGTTGTGTGTCAAGGTTGCTGACAGCAAAACTTTGGGCCAGCTCTCTATGAAGCTGCATTGCAAATAAAGCAGTTAGGTTAAAAGTATTACAGAATATCAATGCTCCAAAGAGATGGACAGAAGAGCGAAGAGATGTATGGCACCTATCTTCAAAACAGGATCACCATCAGTGAATTAAAGCAACAAAGACATTACCCAAGGTTTACCACCACATCTGATTTGGCCCCTCCTTCGGGCGTTGGGAAATGGCACTTTCAAGGGAGTTACAATTGTCTCAAAACCAATTCTGCATCCAGACACACAGGAAGAAACTTACAAATTATCTTCAAAGGGACATGATATACAAATGAAGAATCATCATCATGAAACTAGTTAAGTAACATTGATTACCTCATGAGGTCTGCATTGAGTTTCCACCCAACTCCAATTTGTCATCTTCCATAATCAGATGGGAGAGGTAGATACTTAACCACATGTAGATGGTCTACATACTAAGATCAGTAGCAGCAGACACCCCAGTGCACACAGAGAACCCTTGACTCGGTGGTCTGCAAAATAAATGAAAAATTCTGTACCAAGAGATCCTTCAATTACAGAAACTTAAGCAAAGAGCACACAGCACACAGGATTCAGTTCAGTTCCTCCTCAAAACAAATTTATCTGGGGATCTCCAATGTTGAGAACTCCTTGCTATGGGATGTGATTCTAAGACCAGGAGTTTCCACAAAAAAACTGGATTGCCTATTGCCACTAATAAGAGCATGTTGATAACACATGGAACAAAATGTGGCTATCACCCATTTGGACTGGACTCTAATTCCCCTCAATAGACAGAAAGAAAGGTGTAACAACACCTGGTATGACAAAGAAAACCAGAGGCATGACTGGTGGATGTTTCTTCTTCAACCCTTCAGTGGTAATGAATTCATATCCCTTATGAAAATTGAAATCGGCTCCCCTTTCAACTCTCTACCTTAATTCCAAGGTGCAAAAAAGAAACAACCATAATCCCACAACAACAACAACAACAACAAGAAGCATACATATCTACATACCCCAAAAATTAGGGTTACAAAATGGCCCCCCCCCCCCCCCCCCCCCCCGCCTGAAGTTGAGAAAAACAGGTCTATAAGGGCCCACCTTCTCTCACTAGGGTGTAATAGAAAGCACCCCACATGACAATCCTCCTTCCATCCTCCTGCAAACAGCACCTTGTTTGGCTGCCACAAATAGGAAAGCAAGATGATGATAATTCAAAGGTTCTCTGTGCTCTTGCTTTCTGGACAAAGAAAGCAGAAGAGGGCTTGGAAGAGAGGGAGGGAGGGAAGGGGAGAGACAAGGAAGGAGATCTTTTTCTCTTCTTTTTATTTTCCTTCTGTTTTAAAATGTCATACCATTATGGTGCATTCACACTTGATGTTAAGTCAGTGTTAAATGAAAATCTAGGTGGCATCCTAGGTGGCACCCATTGTTAAATGGGCCATAGCTCAATGTTAAGTGAATGCTAGCTTAACATAAAATTTTCATGGCAACTAGGTTTAAGTCCTAAATGGCTAGCATGGTGTTCCGGGACTCTACCCTAGAGTCACCAAGACCAAGTGTGAACGCACCTTTAGAATGGGAATTCTGTGATTCAAAATTTTAATTTACCTGCTTGGGAAGTCTCTCCAACTCTGCCTTTTCATTTGTCGGATGTACATAGCCAAAAGCATTAAAAAAGCATGTGCTTTTTGAGATTATATTTAGCCAAAAGTATGGCCATGTGCTTTTTTTTGAGGTTTTTATTAGCCAAAAGTATTGCTAAGTGCTTTTGGAGATTTTTATTAGTCAAAACACATCTACATACATGAAGGGGGCAAGTTTGTGATGAAGACAAGTAACAAAAAGGTGACACATAGAGGAATCAAGTTATTTTAAGAAAATCCAAACCTTACAAGGATGACAAATGATAAGGCCGATGATTAGTAACAATTTATCACAAATTTTCTTCCTCCATGTATATGTGCTTTTACAACACTTTAACAATATGTTCAAGATGAAACATTAGTGAAGTGTTAATCAATAAGTGATACGATGTTGTAATGGCATTGTAATACAATGATAAATTATGATAATGTATTACAATGTCATCACAACATAATATCGATGATCATATTAACATTTTGTTAACACTTAATTTTAAACACATTGTAAAAATGTTGTAAAAGTATTGTTAAGTTCTTCTTTTTTTAAATCAATTTTCTACACATGGTTCTAGCATGTAGCCAAATATATATAAATACTTTTTAAAAATATTTTCATCTATAGCTTTAACAAGATTTGGCTAAATCTTCTTGTGGATCATTCCACTTTCATGACATCAAAAAAAAAAAATTTAAAGAAAAAAAGAACAAACAAACAAACAAAAGCTACAAGTTTCTCCAACTAGAGGTTTTATAAATCCAAAAAACGTAATTGTAGCCAAATTTGACAAAGTCTTCTTGTGAAATGATAGCGAAACCCACTGTTATTTCAAACTCTCAAACAATTCACAATTGTCACAAAATGAAATCATTCGCAAGTTTGGCAAGAAGCTTATTTGACTGCTTCTTACTTTTGTTTAAAAACTACAATTATGTACGTATTGGAGAAGTACAGGCCCTTCCATGATTTGAGATCTGTTCTTTGATTTTAGAAAAACGTGGTTGAACCCTGTCCTTTGATTTGTTTCAAGAACCATGGTTATGAATCTGAGGGAACTGCCTAATGACCATTGGTTATTTGGTGCCATTTCTAATAACTGCCCAACACTAGAAAATGCTGTAATTTTCATCTGGCCAGAAACCCCACAACAATGGCTTGAAATTTGAACTTTGAACTTGTGATAATAGGCAGAGTCATTACGCACATTGAGCTACTTGCATTTTCAAAGCTGATATGGTCCTTGGTTTTTTATGTGTAGGGTAAACCCTAAGACCATGGGCTTCACCATGTATAAAGACCTGCTTTGATTTTTTTTCCTTATTTTGTCCCGTGATTTACATGGCAGGTCTCATGAGAAAAAAAACAAAAGGGAAGAAAATGCGGAGTGTTTAAAAAAGAACAATTCAAAACCAATTCAACAGGGTTCAATTTTTTTGAGCTGCCTAGCTAAAAACAGAAGAAAGAATAAACTGGGTAAGATGCCTTCTCATTACACTAAAACATTTGTGCAATTCTTTGCAATCTTGTTTCATTCCATGATGACATTTTCTTCTTAGGTTTGTGGTGGGAGATGTAATAGTAGTTTTGCATTTTTTTTCTCATCTCTCTTTCACCATTAGATGTTCTTGCTCATTACTTAAGAGTGCATTGGTTGTGGAGAAATGATCTTTTCATCAACTTCAAAAAGATAAAACAATTCCAATTTCCAATGGATGAATGAACAAATGAAAATATCTAAGCTTTTTCACAACTTCAAGAGGATTGGAGTATCCAAATGGGTAAACGAATGGATGAGTTTTTTCATCAACTTCAAGAGCATAAAATCATCCAAATGGATGGATGGATGAATGAATGGATGAAAAATAGATTAGTCTTCCAACAACAAATGCTCAATCACTGGAGCAATAAGGTATCAAGTGATATCCACACAAATGAGTATCTAGTAGTTTTTCAAGTTTGACACTAAGGTATCAAATAATTATTTTATTTTTCAAAATTCATTCCAATTGTAAGAAAATAATTTATGTAATTTTGGCAATAATATAGGTAGCTTTTGTCAACTCTTAAACCCTTAACAAAATGAGAACTTTTACAACATTTTTTACCACTTTCTTTTGCAAAAATGGAAAAAAATAGTGTTCCACCGAATCAAAGGATTAAAAGATTCTTTCAATAATTGGGTATTGTGAATTGGCCTAAAGCAAGAAGCTTTTGGGTTTCCACCAATTTTCATATTTTGTCCTCCTTTCATGTCAATGTGCATGCACGGTCTTGTTGTTTTTGTTTTTTTTTTAAAATTTCAATGTTGTCAAATTCAACTCAAGATTATCTGCTCTTTTCACCATGTCCCCTTTCCTTCAATAATGGATTTAATGGTTTCCATTTCAGAAACCTTCATTTTTAACTCATGTTTTTTTATTTTGATTTTCATAACTTTTTTCTCAAGCTCTATTTCTATAGTCTTCTTCTTTGATTCCTTCTTCATTCTTCAACTTTGTTCACATTTATTTCATGTAAGATATCACATTTATAACCCCCAAACCGTAATCATTGTAAATGAGAAAAATTCAAATGATTATTTTAAGAAATTATCATTTGTAATCAATTTTTGTCATTAAAAAATGTTGTTTACAAAAACATTCGAAAAACAATTGCAAATGATATTTTTAGTTGCAAAAATTGGTTGCAAACAACAATTTTTCTTCAAGTGAGTGTGCAATTAAATTTACGTATCGTCAAAAACTAACCTAGTTCCAAAAAAATTGAAATCCAAGGGGAATAAATTTTTTAATTTTTAACATTTTAAATAAATGGTTTATAAAAAATTGACATTTTCAAAAATAATTTAACTAGCTTTGAAAAGGTACTATGAAATTTTATTTTTTTGAATTTTCACATATTTCTAAAAATGTATTTTGGAAAATTTTGGAATTTAGAATTTTTTTTAATTTTGAAAAAAATTACCCAAACTTCTAAACCACAAAATTGGAAATTTATTTTTTTAATACTAAAAAAAACCTTGGGGCTCACCATTTTTAACAAGTACTTTTCAAAATTTTCAATTTTTTTTAGAAACCAAATTCAACACAACAATTGTCATACTTACCTAGTCTTATGTAAGAAATTCACATGATGGTTTTTGAATATTTATTTGATTAATTTCACAACTTGTGTGTTGTGGCTTCAGTTTTCATCCCATATTGAAAATTAATCATCTAAATGTTAACCAAGTGATCGGAGTTTATGCCAAAAAAATTATTGAAAAAACAACATTGGAAACCCACTAATGATTCCCAAATATTTATTAGAATACAAAATATAAACTATGAAAAAGTGTCAAATTAGATATAACATTTTCAGTTACAAATTATGTCTAAGTTTCTAACATTACTTGTTTTCTTGCATGTGACAATTTTGAAAAGCCATTTTTATGACCAATGAGTTTAATTTCATTTCACTACTTTCCTTGATGCTTATATTTCTCAACACACAACTTTTGTTAATTAGTTGTTTCATGTCATTCATTTGCTATATTCTTCCTTGTTTGAAGGAGTAAAATTATTCACCATAATTGGCACACGTTCATTATATTGATCAAATTACATGATTCTCATGTTTAAATTTTGCTTCCCAAAGTTTTGGCAAATTGGTCCTAATTATGTTATGATCCTCACAAATTTTAATCATTTGAAGGTGGTCATCTTGAAAACATGTAGAGTCATAGCTTCAAAGATATCATTTCACCTTTTCAACATCTATGAATTCAAGTCAAAGCATGTTATCATAGTATTTTAACAAATTTGGCATTAATTGTTTTTAAATATTATGAGAAATTGAATTGTCAAATTTTGAAGTTGTACACTATTAAAAGTTTCAAAAACCTAAGGGTTATAAGCTTCAATCATTGGCATGTTTTTGATCTTTCTTTCTTGTCATCACAAACATACACATTTCACTTGGTCAATAATATCACTAATAAAAATCAACCAAAGTGTAACCATGTCATTTGCAACTACATGTGACTTATAGTCCTTTGTGACTAGCTTGTGAGTGTTTACAACCATAAGATTAAATTTCAATTATTTTGGTCATTCTTATCATTATCTTGTGATTATTGAAATTTTCATCTTATGGGTATGGGTTGGAAACTAGTTTTTAAGGACTATTTTCATCCATAAATAGGCTGATGTATCCCATTAACCACAATAGTCACCAAGTTAGTCACAACCTTAGAAATATTTTATGGTGACTTAGGGGTAATATTTTATGTGTGTTAAAGTTATATTAGGATATATTACAAATTATATATATATATATATATAATTTTATTTTTGCATATTAATTATGCATATGTATTTATATTGTTCATATATTAATTCTGGAAATTAATATTTCAATTCTGAAAATGTTTATTTCAATTCACAATTTGTTATTTGATTATGAAAAGTGGGATTCAAATACAATTCTTCAGTAATTATTAATAAATATCTGTTATATCTACTAAAACCATTATCACTATTATCATGAGATATTTAGTATCATAGTTAATAAGAGCAATATATAACAATTGAGATAATAATAATAATAATATATCTAGTTTAGGCTAGCTACTAGTTATAACAATAATATCATTATTATTATTACTATTATTAACATTTTATAAAAATAATAAGAATAATGTATTCTTATTATATTATTAGCTATGAACTTTTATTACTTATAATAATTGGTATAATTTGTAGGTAAGCTAAGTTAATATAAACATGGGTAGTAAGAAGTAGTTACAAAATAAGTTGCAACTAGGTTAATGACACTTGCAACTATATTTAAGCCATATCCTTTGCCTTTCAATATTTTCATGTATATTCCAATGATGATGTCTCATCGGAACTAGTTTATGTAAGATGGGTATTTTGGTGATTGTCACTACCACAATTCTAGAGTCATTCCTTAGTATGAATCATAATACTAAAAATTATGTTTTAAAATATTTTTAAATTTTAATCTATTTGTATCTTGTCGTGAACTTTTCTAATGAATTAGACTTTCATTGGCATTTTGCATAACAAATCAAGAATGTAACAAAATATTAACGGAACAAAATGACATATAGTGAAATTTACAAAATTTTACTTTTTGGAAAGACAAAATCGATTACAACAAAATTATTGCATCTATATAAAATAATTTAATTATCATCACTAGTAGTGCAACGTAATGTGGAGCCTAAATCATATAAATATGTGCATTATAAATTTTCAAAGTGCAAATGTCATTTAAAGGATGCACCAAAGAGGCTCAACTTTAAAGACTAAAATAAAAAATAAATAGGATTATCTTTAAAATACTTAAGCCTATTTACTTCCTTCTTTGGGCCTAAACCTTCTTTAGTTATCCATGTGTTGACATCCTATTAAAATTAAATTAAGCAATCCAAAATTAATTAGTTAATTAAATTATTAAATATTAAATTATAGGGTTGAAATGTGCCATGTGTCACCAAATAATTGGCCTTCAAAAGATAAGTGGACAACAATTATATGCCACGTGACACCAAATAATAAATGGAAACAATTAGTATGCCATGTGACAAATTTCTATTTTTCCATGTTTCATATTCTAAGACCATACAAAATGGATGATGTGGATTTTTTCAAGATTACATAAAAATAATTTTGAAATATCAAAACAATGTTGCCACTTGGCAACACATCATTTGTTGTTAAAGTGACCAAATTATTTGCATGGTAGGTCACAAATGATAATACATGTACAATAAATGAAAGGATGAAATTATGTTTATTTGACTTTATTTTTACATTTATAATCCATGTTGCCTACAACTAAATTTTCTTATGTAACTTGTCCAATGCAACTAAAAGGATTTTAGTTGTAAAATTTGTGGCTTGCAATTAAAAATTAGTTGAAAGAACCAATCAAAAAAACATCTTTTTCTACTAGTGTATGGCTTCAAATTTTGGTGGAACATGAGATATTATGGGGTGAAATATCATTATATAAGTGTCAAAATTTAACACATGTTTCAAAAAGACATTTCACTAAAATCATCACTTCAAACTTTCACCCATCGTCAACAACACAAATCTTCAACACATTATAGTGCAATCCATTCATTTTGAACTTGAATATTATGAGTGCAAGCCATTATTAAATTAAATGATTTAAAAAAAATTCTTTAACACTCATATAAATCATTTAGCACAATTCTTTTTTATCAACATGACGTTAAAATGGCATTACATAAATCTTTGAAAAAATTGATAGTTTAAAAGTCGTCCAACATGATTTTTGGTTCAATTGATTGTGATCACACCCAAATGCTAGCCAAATTTTTGTGAAAATATTATATCATATTTCAAAATGTAATTAATTAATTAATTAATTATGTATTTGGCACTAGGGTTTTGAGTTTGTTAAGGTGTATTTCAATGTTTTGTTTATTAATTATAATGCCTTTTAATTTGGTTTTTCCTCTCATCTTATTTTTCAATCGTGTACAATTGGAATCATGTTTATGCTTTGACAACTACAACAACCAATTCTTAAAAATTAAACAAGAATTAAATGATTCACCTTTTTAAAAGAAGAGGTGATAAAATATTTCAATCAAACTTTTAAGCTTGCGTTTTAAGAAGATAACATAAAATAATTTCAAATTATGATTGTACCATTTTAAGTAAATTTCAACTTCCTTCAACACCCAAAGAACAATATGCAAGTAAAAGAAACCCAATGTAAATGTTATCATCACCCCTCACTATTAAAAAATGTGAAAATCAAAAAGTTATAGAATCAAAAAGTAAAAATTATGTAAGAATTGGTAACAAGTAAGGTAATGAACACTCTCACATTGGAAAACCATCACATATCAAATGGTCAAGAAATTATGGAACTCTTGCAAAAAGGTTGCATGTTTGGTTTATAAGAACATGGTGACAACCTCATTCATCATTTTGTTTTTGGTCTTCTCTTTCTTCATGTGCATAATAAGGTTTTAGATGAACACTTTGTAATGCATGCTGTCATCATTTCTCTCTTGAAAATATGTCTTGATTATTGTTACCAAATCTTGGGCTTGATCCAATTCCTAGGCTATTACTTGATGCACCTTTCAAGGAAGTGACTCTTGGCCAACTCCTTACTTACTTTTTATGCCTATCCTTAGTATGTTTTGCCAATATTTTTAACCTCTTTTTTTTGAACTATCACTTTGATGCACTTCTTGGAAACTTAGACTTTCAGTCAACTCTTCACCTTCTCCATGTTAGTATTTTAAATTCAGTTTGCCAACATTTCAAGCCCATTTAACTTGGACTATTGCTTGATGCACCTTTTAGAAATAGACTTTTGGCCAACTCCTTTCCGTTTTTATGTCCCTATCCTCAATTCGCTTTGCCAACATTTCTAGCCCCTTTATGTATCCTTAGTTTATTTTGCCAACATTTTCGTATCCTTAGTTTTTTTTGCCAACATTTCTAACCCCTTTCTCTTGGATTACCATTTGATGCACCTTTCGGAAATAAACTTTTGGTTGACTTTTCACCCTCTCCATGTCCTTATCTTTAGTTTACTTTGATAGCATTTATAACCCGTTCCTTTTGGATTATTGCTTGATGCACCTCTTGGAAATAGATTTTCAACCAACTCCTTGCCCTTTCCATGTCCTTATTTTAAAACTATTTTGCCATCATTTCTAGCCTTTTTTTTGGACTATTGCTTGATGCACCTTTTGGATCGAAGTAGATTTTTAGTCAATTCCTTGTCCTCTCCATGTCCTTATCATTGGTCCACTTTGGCATCATTTCCAACCTTTTTCTATTGAAGTAATTATTGATTAGGAGATCAACATAGTCTACTTATATAATATCCTTGGGTGGTCGTCCTTTCCATCCATTTGTCCCGTCGTCCATCCCATCATCCATCTGTCCCTCCATCCATCCAAGGCAAAGAAGGGGAGGGCGCGGGCCCTTCTTAAATTGCAAAACTCCACTGTTTCAGGGAATTGCCCATTCTACCCTATTTATAGCACAATAGGTATCCATCTTGTTATGAAGGGGTATTGGCCCATAATAAAAATTTCAGGCAGGCACTGAAGAAGGCTCGGTATGCAATTAATGCAGCCAATTTTCTCCTTTTTTGGGGTTTTGGGGAGAGGGGGAAAGGGAGAAATTTTTTCTTTTTTCTATTGGGGGTCGGGCTCCCGTCATCCATCCATGGAATGGAGGAGACAATCATGTGGCAATTTATTTCATAGTAAGGAGGTAGTTGCTAAGAGCGACCGACCCCAGGTCGTCCCTAGCAGTGTTGTTTTTTATTTTATTTTTCTAAGATTTTTTGTTTGTAGCCACAGTGGGGATCTTCCATAGAAAAATGTGGTGACCTTCCTC
>Ga0209611_10004239_pt1 | contig 24606 bp, 15 predicted proteins | sample S1TSphgellanicum_3_FD_187693 | JGI IMG/M metagenome (GOLD analysis project Ga0209611, IMG submission 187693) | Host-associated microbial communities from peat moss isolated from Minnesota, USA - S1T2_Fc - Sphagnum magellanicum MG (SPAdes) (version 2) | ecosystem: Host-associated > Plants > Peat...
TCATAGGAAGGTGCACTAAGGCCTTTCTATGGGTTCACAATAATGTAATGGTATATATAAATTTTGCAAACCTTGATAATGAGGCCTAAATGCACCTTATGTTTCATAAACCGTGTCAAGAAACCATAAACAATTCATACCTTATGGCCTCAGGCTTTTACAAATAGCTGCATGCATTGCCTTTTATGCCTCTTGGAAGTTGTTAAAGACTCTGAAAAAAACATTTCTCCATATATTAATTATATATATCACTACTAGAATTCCTTTTTTTTTTAAATTAAAAATTTTGGTAGAAAAAGACCCATTTTGGACAAGTGTAAAAAAAACCTCCTAGTCATTTTGGACAAGTCATTTTGAACCTCTCCATTGTGATTAAGCCATGTACTTTTTGACCAAGCCTAACTTGGCATTTTTTACTAGTTAATTCAACTAGTACTTTTGACTAGTCATTTCAACTAGTATTTTTGACTAGTCAATATAACAGTCAAATGATTTTTTGACTGGTCAAACACCATTTTGACAAGCAAATGCCATGTGGCCACCCAAGTTAAACCACATGGCATTTAAACATTGGTCACCTAGGCTATGTCACATGGATAAAACTTAAATAACCTAGGTTAGACCTAAAATTAGATACCTACTTTTAAGGTCCCTATGTTTAGGAACTTACAACCTAAACTCCTAGGTCTAGGGCTAAGAGATTATAACTAGCAACTAGGTATAGAAGCCTAAAGTAGACTAGGGCAACTTAAGCTATGACTTTTACTAGGTTTAAATGTACACCACTTAAATTAAGCCTACACCTAGATGACCTAGATAGGAAAACCTTATTTCATTTTGAATTTGGCCTTTAAAGTTGAGCCTTTCCAAGTGGCCTTCCTTTTAAAAATATTTCTTATGTTTTGAATGCTTATGGTGCATCTATTTATATTGTTCATCATTTGGAAAGGATGACAAACAATATGGAACAAACTTTTGGAAGGGAAAAACATTTTCATGTCCACACAACATTATTCTCAAATAACTATGTAAGATACATAAATTAAGTAAATAAATAAAGAGATAGGTGAATATGTGTGTTAATTAAGTTTAAAATAAAAAATAGTAATGGTTAATGTCTAGTTATTTAGTTATAATTAATAATTACAACCAAATTATAAATAATCCTTACAAATTTGACCTAATTCATTATATATTATCAACAATGTAATAATTATTATTTAACAATTTAATGACACGTTCATTAGTGTATTTTAAGTAAATAATGAGTTAACCATTTAGTAATTTATCATAGGTATATAAATGGCTTCCCTAGCTTGTATAACTAAGTTACTTATAGGTTAAAATATAAGTAAATAGGTGGAGTATAGGTAGGGTATGTATAAATAAATACACCCACATATAACCCAAATATTGTATTTAGGTTATTTAACCACATACTTACATTACATAAGTTAAATAGTTGGTTAATTTAACCTAGGAAAATTTTATTATGGCAAAATTAATGATTATTAAACTAATAATGGCTAAACCAACCAAAACTTTAAAAATAATTATGGAAAAATCACCATGATTAAACTAATTATGATTCAATTAACCATATTTACATAAATATGGCCAAATTAACCAATGAATAAATATTTTATGACTAAACTAAAAATGATTGAACTAACCATGAGTAAAATAAATATGGCCAATTTAACTAAAGAATAAATAATTTATGGTTAAACCAACCATGGCTAAACTAACCATGAATAAAGTTAATATGGTTAAACTAACCAATGAATAAATATTTTATGGAAAAACCAACTATGCAAAAATTAATTATGGCTAAAATAAACATGAATGAAATAATTATGGTTTAAATAAAAATTGTTAAAATATTTATGGAAAAATTAAACATGGCTAAACTAGAAATGGTTAAACTAATCATGAGTAAATAAATTTGGCTAAACTAACCACTAATAAAATTAATATGGCTAAAATAATTAATGAAAAAAATATTTTATGGCAAAACCAATTATGAAAAAATTAACTATGATTAAAATAAACATGAATGAAGTAATTATGGCTAAAATCAAAATGGTTTAAATAATTATGGAAAAACTAACCATGGTTAAACTATTAACCATGAGTAAAATGAATTTGGCTAAAATAAGCATGAATGAAATAATTATGGTTAAAATCAATTTTTAAAAATAATTATGGTAGAACCAACCATGGTTAGATTAATTATGATTAATTTTAATTTTAATTAGTTTTTTCATAGGTAGTTGAAGCATAACTAATTTCAATAGAGTCAATTTAACCATAGTTAGATAAACCATATATATATATATATATATATATATATATAATTTAATCATAATTAATTTGGTCATGATTCATTTAGTTATGATTAGCTAACTTTTACATTTTCTATTTTTTTTCTAACTGGTCAAACATAGTCAAAATATTAAATGTAGTCCCAAGATACCCAACTAATATTAAAATTTATAATTGACCCTTTTGACTAGGCCATTGGCCACTTTGATTAAGCCTACTTAGTTAGCCCTATTGATTAAATATAATAGGTGTCCTTATTGACTAGGGCACTTGCCAATTTGACTAGATTGGGTGGTGTTATTGATTAGGCCACTAATCAATTTGACTAGGTGGTATTTTCAAGTCCAAATTGACTAATGTCTAATTTTACTAGTTGTCAAATTGGTCACTTAAGTCAAATTGATTAGTAAAAAAATACCCACTTGTCATTTAAACCCTTGGCCTCTAGTAAAAAATACATGTCCTCTAGTTTAAAATACCCATCTAGTTAATTTGGCCAATTTTTTAAAATAGGAATTCTAGTAATGTATGCATATAAAATTATAAAGTGAAGTTATAGTTTTATATGTTGTTAATAGACAATATGACAACAAGATATTGGTATGTACTTTAAAGGATCATGTATATTTACAAATTTCAAGTTTCATGGGCAATTTAATTACTTTTGGTTAAATTGCATTGCAAGTATGGTTCATTCAACGAAAGCATATTTTGTATATTTTATGGGTATTTCTTGATATATTGTATGAAGTGATAGAATATTATATATGTAATTATTTAAAATTGAAATATCCCAAATATATTACAAATATATTATCATAATTCAATTTTGAATGCCATATTTACAATTAAATACATTATGAAATTTAGTTTCTTTTCAATAAATTGGACCCTTTTTTTTCATTTCATTTGGAAAAAAATGGAATTTCCCCTAGATGGTCCAATATTGTAGTACCTTGGTAGCTTTGGCATAATTTTTTTTTTTAGATCCAATTTTTTTTAATATGCCAAAAAAATTAAAATTTTATGAAGTTTGCAAAAGTTTGATCTCTAGACATCATGAGGGGAAAATACTAAGTATGAAGTCACCTGACCATAAAAATAGTTCAAATCATTTGAAATCAACATATTTACAATAAGTTTATTATTTTTTGTCAAAATTTTCAAAATTAAAAAGTTGGGCGTTGAACCAAAAAACTAAACTTATATTAATTATTCGACATTTGTGCGCCAAATCTACCAAGGTATTATGGTATTTGTGTGCACATTGTCAAGTGTAAAAGAAATACAAATTGTTCACACTTAAATCTAGGATTCACTTGAAAAACATGCATGTCCCATAAAAATGTAAAAACCTTTCCAAAGGTGTGAAGGGGGGAGGGGGGGGGGGGATGATAAACTAATAGGGATTCTACACACAAATAAAAAATGAAGTTGCTTGTAGGAACATTACATTAGAGCAGAAGCTTCCAAAGGAGAATTGGGAATTTTCCTAATAGGAGATGATAATGTCTTCCCCTGGAGATGGAAAATTCATCCACCTGGTTTTATCAATTTACAGATTTTTCCTCAATTGGTAAAAGGAATGAAATTAGCAGATATTATGACAATTTTAGGTAATGTAGATATTATTATGGGAGAGGTTGATCACTAAAATGATTTTTAATACTAATTTCGAGAAACAAATTCTGAATTTATTTGATGAGTTTCATTTACCAAAAGAATTTTGTTGTTTTATCTGGATTATTCTGTCCATTCTTACTTTTATATTAGGAGTCACAATAGGAGTATTAGTATTGGTGTGGCTCGAAAGGAAAACCACAGGAATACAACAACGTATTGGACTTGAATATGCTGGTCCTTTAGGGATTATCCAAGCTTTAGCGGATCGGACTAAACTTTTATTAAAAGAAGATATTATTCCGTCTAGAGGAGACACTTGGTTATTTCATATTAGACCTGCCATTGTAGTCATATTAGTATTTCTGAGTTATTTGGTGATTCCCTTTGGCCACCATATTATTTTAATTGATCTTAGTATTGGTGTCTTTTTTTGGATAGACATTTGTAGTATTGTTCCCCTCGGACTTCTTATGGTAGGATACGGATCAAACAATAAATAATCTTTTTTAGGTGGTCTGCGAGCTGCTATTTAATCTATTAGTTATGAAATCCCTTAGCTTTATGTGTATCATCTATATCTTTACGCGCAATTCATTGAAATATACTTTTGTTTTTTGAAGTAAAAAGTAAATTGAATTGATAATCTCTCTTTCTCATCTCGACTCAAAAACAAGAAATATCTTGGAAACTAGAACGAAAAAAATTATTTCGACAAATTTGTAGACCTACATTTCAACAAATTGAAAAATGCCAATATGTGAAGGGGATCCATATTTGTTGTTTAGGTTGATTAAATGGTGCAGAGATCACTAAAACTGAATGCAAAAAGTACGATGAAACATCTTTACATGTATTTTTTGATCAAATTGAATATGCGAAAGCAAAAGCATATACTCCTTATGGAATTTTAGGTGTCAAAGTGTGAGTTTCATATTTTTAACGCGAAAAAAAGGACAAGTTGTGCTATATCCAAAACGTACAAGATTTCATAAATATCAAAAAAGCAATTGTCCAATTGCTACATACACACAATACAATTTTTCACTATCTGGAGTGCCTTGCGCGTTGATTTGCTTTTGGTTTAATATGGTATCAATAGCTATAGTAGTCTTTCCAGTTTGTTTGTCTCCTATTATAAGTTTTCATTGACCACGACCTATAAGAACTAGGCTATCTACTGCTTTCAATCTTGTTTACATGGGTTCGTGCACAAATTTACGTGCAATCCTCTAGCCTAGCAATCCTAGTAGGAATTCTTATGGGGCCAATAGCCCCACGTACTCATGTTGGCTTTAGTTGTTTTTTGGCTTTGCTGGTGTCTGCTCGCACCATCTGTTTTCTAGATGATGGTTAGAAAAAAATGTATATATATTTTTTATCGTCAAAGCAAATGATAAAAGGGACTTAGTAAAATAACTATGATATTTTTTTCTATTTTTTAGAATATTTCTTTAGTCTCTAGTGTTATGGTGATACGTGCTAAAAATCTAGTCCATTTTGTTTTCTTTTCATTTTTGTTTTCTTTAATACTTCGGGTTTACTTGTTTTGTTAGGTCTTGACTTCTTTGCCATGATTTTTTTAGTGGTTTATGTAGGAGCCATTGTCGTTTTATTTTTATTTGTAGTTATGATGTTAAATATCAAAATAGCAGAAATCACAAAAATGTATTGCGCTATTTACCCGTGGGTGGTATTATTGGATTTATTTTTTTGTTGGAAATATTTTTCATTATAAATAATGATCACATTCCAATATTACCAACAAAATTTAGTACAACCTATCTAACATATACAATTTATGCTGAAAAGATACATAGTTGGACTAATTTGGAAACATTAGGCAATTTACTTTATACCACCTATTTTATTTTGTTTTTAGTTTCTAGTCTTATTTCATTAGTAGCCATGATTGGGGCTATAGTACTTACTATGCATAAAACTACTCAAGTCAAAAGACTGGATGTGTTTTGACAAAATGTTATAGATTTTCAAAGTATCATTAAAAAAATCAGAGATATGTAAAGGCTTCAGCGCTTTGAGGCCATGAAGAAGCTCAAAAATCAAAATATATATTTTGATTTTATTATGGGAGGACCTCTATTTTATGAAAGGACAAAGTAAGCAATAAAAAGAGTATGTATTTTGATGCAATGACAAATATAATAAACTTTCAAAAAAGAAGGCACATGTATATTTGGACAAGAACCAACTTAAATTGCATAACAAATCAAGCGTTGAGAAGATAAAAACGAAAAGGAAGGTGTGTAGCGAAATATATATTATTTTTTGTACGTTTTTTAAGAAGCATTCTTCTACTGTGCCCTTTCAGTTTCTGCTTCTTTTCTTCACAAAACAAGAAGCGGGTAAACCTCTAAATAAACCCCTGGAAAGCTAACATTTTCCGGGACTAAAGTCTCACTCTTCCTTCATAGAGCCAATAATGAATGTGGGGTGAAGGGGGTGAAAAAAATATAGATTTTTTTGACGTGTGTTAAATAATAAGTTGGGTGGACGACTTAAGTCCTACTTTACCTTTTATTAGTCAAAAAATGGAAAAAAAAATTATATATTTTGTAAAATAATTTGTTGTGACCTGCGCATTACAATTGCCAATAAGCGTAGAGCAGAACGGAAAATAAAGTTGGTGGCATGGCGACTCATTTTATTCTCTAAGTTACTGCATTGGCCTTGATACATTTATCTTTTCTATTTAATTGAAACTTTTTTACCACAACTTTTGTTCTTATGGCCAAAAGCATAAAGTGCAGCCAAATATATTTCTTTGTGCTTTTTTTTTAGTAGCTTGGCGGTTGGAGTAAATGGCTATTAAGTGCACCGAATATTGGTATAGTCTTTAGTTTTTTACTATGACACTATTTAGAGCATGTTTAAAGTAATACCTCACCTTCATTTAAAAAAAGTGTTGAGAAAGGCAGCATAATGTAGACTATGGCTAAGTTAGGTATTATCTAGTATGGATAAACTTTATAATTTATAATTAAAGGCAAGTCATTTTTTTTTGGACTCTTACTTATGTAAGCATAGCATGGTCGAGCTATCGAACATAAAAAAGGCGCAAATTTTTAAATCTTTTTTAAGACGCGCATAGCATTCAATTTTAAACCATAGATCTATCGAGTAGATCTATGGCATAACATTTAATTACTATGTTATTGCATAACTAAATAAAAGCCAAGTAGTCTTTTTACCAAAACATAGAAAACAAGTTACATAATCTGCTTTAAATCTCCTTTACAAGCATGGTATTGGTTCAGCCATTTGTACTTAAATAGATTGGGTTTTTGAGAGGTTTATTTTACCTAAAATAAGTAAGCAAAGCCTTTGTAGGTTTGTTTTTTATATATAATTTTCATGATTGACGAAAAAGTTATACTTATCATGTAGAACAAATGCAATTGTGCCAAGCACTCATCATGGATTTTTCCACAAGATGCATGATGCATTGTGTTTAGTTTGCTTATAGCTATCAAGCTACGTGCATAGGCAGATAAACTTGCTACACTCGATTGTTTGACTTGCAGCTTTGTCCATAGCACCAAAAAAACTCAAAGCGATCCTAAGTGAGGACCTCTTCTATCAGAGCAATTCGAAAATGCCCCCCGGCAGGCTTAATTAAGCATTGAAGGCCCTACCCAGGCTTTCTTTTTTTAAAAAGCTTTTAATCCTTAAGGATTGAAAAATAAAACTTTTTTTTTTTCCCTCCCCAACCCGCACCCTTGCAAAGCAGGAACTTTAGGCTTGAATTTACCTACTTTCTTCCCATAACTCATTTCCAACGCCAAGGGAAGAGAGAAATATATATGCTATACTCTATGGCCCAGTGCTCTCAATGTTAAAACCATCAGTAATGGCGTCAGAGTTTCCATAGTATAATAAATTGGAAGGAAAACAATTAGTTTTTAAACTATTATGCAGTCATGGTATGAACTTGGTCTCCATCAAAACAATTTTTTTTTTTTTTTTTGTTGAATTTGGCTGGACCATCCATCTTGTTTAATTATGTTAGTTTAAAATATTGAGCAAGAGCTGTGTGCTTGGAATGTAAGTACGGTTTGGAAGAGAGCATTTTTAAAGATTATATTATGGTGGGTCTAACTTGATAATTGTAATGTTGTACATCAACACAATGTATGTATGACTTGCTTTCATTAAGTATCTTGCATGATTATTAAAGCCCTCTTTGCTTAACATCATGGCCCATTACTTATCTTTCTTAAAAGGATTACTCTATTTATTGGGTCGTTGGTCTAAATAGAATCTAAAGAGTTCAATTGGCAAAAGGAAAAAAGTTGCACTCTCGGCACCCTGTCGAGTTTTCTTTCCACAAGCATCCGACCAAAAGTGCCATAACTTTTTCTTAAGGGGAGGGCATGATGTTAGGATTTTATTTTGGAAAGCTTTAATTTAGGTTGTGACCCAGAGTTACTACGCTCTTGATAAAAGACTTTCAAATTAGGGCCACGGGTAAACTCTTATGTATTTTTGTCATAGTAGCTTCTATCGGCCTAGGGAAAATATTAATAATAAACCTTCGAGAACTTAATAAAAAGCCTTTTTAGCCTACTATCCTAGTTGTGAGGCCCTATTGTTAATTTCAGATAGTGAGATTTATACTGGGGACATTATGGTGCTAAAAACGAAGCACTTTGTCTATGGGCCTTGTAGAAAGAATCGAATATGATCCAAATCGTTCTTCTTGGATTGCTTTAGTATGATGGATCGAAGGGGTGCTATGCTCTAGAAAGCGCTTTGCACTTTCCAAAGCAAATAGTCAAAGAAAAGAAATCTATGGAAGCATTGGTTTATACATTTTTGTTGGTAGGTACTTCAGGAATCCATTTTTTTGCAATTTTTTTCCATGAACCACCTAAAATTTTCAGTAAAGTAAAAAAAAAATCCTATTTCATTTTGTTTTCTTAGGTTCTTCCTTCCCTATCCCTCCCTTTAATAGGAAACTAATGACCCTCCCTTCATTTATAGGGAAGGTCATTGATGAATTTAGTCTTCATGTTCTTCGAAAGGATCCCTTATTGGGTGATGGCGGTTAATGAAGTCAAATTTTTTTGCAATATTTTGTAATGAATTGGGGAAATTTATATTATTCTTTTTTCAATCAACAAATACAAATTCTATAAATAGAACAAAACAAAAAGGAGGCCGCCAAGTGCCGACAAAGCATGAGCAAGCTCCTATTGTGTAGCAACATAAAAGCAAAATTGGAATGGAGAGAGGAAGGATTTTTAAATTTATTTTTAATAATTTCGTTTGCATTTTCCTAGGTAATCAACTTTTTCATTACGTGGGTTTCAATTAAGAAAGTGCCAAACATTTGATTATCTTCAACTCTGCCCTCCTTTTGCATAAGCAAATAGAGTGCAAAAATAACGTTCATTATTCTAAATAAACATAAACGAAAGCCAATGGCACTGGCGATGTATCTCGCATAAATGCAAGGGGGATGTATAGCTAATATAAGATCTTGTAAAACAAGATTTAATTCTGCAAGCAATTTAGTACAAATAAATGAAATTCGAACAAAAGGATTAAAACTCGCTAATAAAAAAATCAGAAAAAAGAAAGCAATGTCCATGTAAATCTGCCATTCATCAATAAACAAAACCTTATCTTTTGCATTTCGTGTCAAAGAGAAGAAATCTAAATGATTCCATAAGACATAGAGCAAATAAAAAATATTTTTTGTTGTTTTTTCAACTCCTTCAACCTTGTAAGCCTTATAGGCCTCTTATCTCTTCTTGTATTTGCATTATTTTTTAATTTTGTATTCGAGGGCTTTTGAAGGAGACTTGACGGCGTTGCTTTAGATTGGCTCTTAAGGGAGCTTTTGCGATTTATGGTATGAAATAAGTTCTACAAATGACGTTTGAATTTTATATTTTCTTTCTTTATAAAAGAAGCGAAGCGAAAAGCCACTAGCAGTCTACAAAAAAGAAATATATTTTTGATGCACCCTCGTGAAAATCACCTAAAGGGGCAACTCTAGTTCCTTATAGGAGCACTATAATGAGCCCCCTTTTTTTTATTGTGCCTTTGATTTTATTGAATGAGATCATTGGCTTCACATCATTCTTCATATTAATAATACAAACATATTCTTATTTTAAAAACATTTCTAAAACATTTCATTTTTATGTCTATCATGGACATTATAATATATTTGATTTCAAAGTGTGCATTTGAATTTTCTTTAGTTTTCTCAAATATTAATTTTTGAATGTCAAATGCAATATGTTTCAATCAACTCATGTGATTGAAAACTTTTTTAAATATATTTTCCATTGGAAAAAAACTATAAGTAACTTGTTATAAATAAATAAATATATTTAAGAGTTCAAAAATATTATGTAATCATTTCTAAAGGCATATTTTCTTTATGCACAACATTACACATATAAATTACCACACATACTTGAGTCCAAACCATCAAAGGTTCAATAAAATTATCATATATCCTTCTATTTCATGTTTAAAGGCATAATTTTTTAATGCATAACACTACAGATATAAACTACCACATGTATTTGAGTTGAAACCATCAAATATTCAATAAAATTATCATATATCCTTCTATTTCATTTTGTCACTTGTACAAACAATGGTTTTGACATCCATATGGGTGTAGTAGTGCACTATGGTTTCACTTGAATGATGCCTTGTACAATCACAATTGTTGTGGTTGTTAAGAAGTAGATTTTTTTTCAAATTCTACATGTTTTATGTTTTGGTAGATGATAGGTCTATAGAATTAACATGTTTTTAGAAGGGCTGGCCCTTTGAAAAATCATTGAAGACTTATGAAAGTGGTATTGGCCGCAAGTTTTTTGTTGGTACCACTTCTACTTAATAGTCTTTTGGTAGCTCTTCAAGGTAGTTGAGTTTGTCCTTTGGCAAGAGGTAAAAACCCTTCTTTTCTAAACTTATATGCATTTTGTTTTGCTTTTGTGAAGGATGGTTTTTTAAAGCTAAAAAATAGAGTGCAATTTACTTTTAGTATAATTTTTTTGTTTCATCTTTTAATTTAACATTTACATGGAATGTATAGAACTATTTCTTGTGTCATCAGTTGAGGTTTTGTTTATATTCAAGGTTTGTTTATCTACTTGAAGAAATAATACTTGAAAATTGTAAAAAATAAAAGGAATTTTTGGAGTAAATTCATTTGAGTTATATCTAAAGTTTGAAGTTTGTGAGTATTTTTCACTACCTACCAAATTATTTTGGTAGAAGCCCCTTGTTGCTTCCCCCCATGTTGCTCTCCTTCAAAGGTCATGTAAGTAGTGGCACCATGATTATGTCACAACTCTTGGTGTTGTTTGAGTTTTATCAACAAGTTGTTTCAAATGAATTGCACCCCCCAATCATCTTGCACACCCCTTTTATCGTGGTCTTGGATAATAATATAATACCTTTGTTATGAAAACACATCAATGATAATGAAAGTGTAGTATTATCATTTTGTTGTGAAACATAATTGTCAATAATAGGGGGACACATAATATCCTTGGTTTTCTTCCAACTGTAATTATCAATGATATAAGGAAGTGCAATGCCTTTATTTTTCAAAATTTACACAACTTGCCATTGTTTCACACAATTTTACATTATGTAAAATATACATTTGTTTCACACTTACAATTCAATGATTTTACAATACATGAAATGACCTTATTGCATGGTTATGGATTTACATATTAAATGTTAGACACTTTGTCATGTGATATAATGATAGCCTAAGGTTAATTTCCACATGGATCAAATAAACAATTTTTTTGTCAAAAATTAATTCATTTTCATAAAATTGAAATATTATTCTTTCATGCTCTACTATGATATTGTCATATGAGGAGTGATATTGTAGCTTGTAATAATTATGATGGTTTTCAACACCTCAACTTCATATTTTCACAAATATTCATTTCATTATTCTAAAGACTACTTAATGATGAAATTAAAGTTAGGGTTTAAGTAGATTGATGCCCAACATTATCAAAACAAGCAAAATGACACAAAGCCACCACACCTTGAGAACAATTTTTTAAAATTCACAAAATAATTGAATCTCCATCCACACTAAACTAAGTTCCACCTACATACCAAATCCTATGAAAAATGAATATTTTGCACTAAAAATTCAATGACTTACATGGATGTGAATGGAATTTATAGTACACTTTCACTTAAATGGAGTGTAAATGAATTTCTCAACTACATGACTCACACATACAAAACATGCATGTCCTATAGAAGATACACACCCTAACACTAGTTTCTGCCCCAAACTAATTAGATTCTAACCTCATTGTCATGCCAAAATTGATTACATAAAAAGCTCATAACCAAAGTTCACACTAGGATCCCTTTTACAAAATTCAACAACATCAAAATGGACAAGTGATTGGGGAGGGCAAGGGGAATGCAAAATGGTCTATTTGATCGTAATGAATTCACACCATTAAGCTTTAGGTTTATAGGTTTATATAAAACATGTACAACAATCAACCCATGCACAAACTTTTGTCCCTCATTAGGCTAGTGCATGTGACAATATTTACCACTTTTGACAACCATGATTTCATCTACTATAACCTTGTCATAAGCAATGAACATTCCTTGTGGATGGGACCCTATAGGTTTTTTTCCTTTTTTTCCCACTCAATTAGCAAAATTTGATTTAGATTATCATGATGAAGTTCAATTAGTAATGTAGCTTATCTTACATGTACTTTTCCATGAGGAAAACAAATAATTGAGAATATTTTAACAATACAAGTTCACTTAGGTTGAACTCTTCAATTTCAATGAAACAATCAAACCTAGGGATACCACACAAATTTGTGAATTGTTAAAAGAACCCACATTCAAATTATTTCAAGAAGAACTCTTTTTTTTTAATCCATAATTTAATAAAAATAACATTCTTAATTTTTAATTAAAAAAAATCAAATCAACTTCACATTGATGGATTGGATCCTTCATACATTTGGAATCTCAAATTATGTTCTATGAATTTTCTTGAAGGAATTTTCTTTGAAAAATGGCAACAATTTTTCCATTGATTGTCGAGTATAATTCACCAAAGATCCACACTTTCAACTTCTTGATAAACACCAAATTTATTTAACAAATTGTTTTTTTGGATAAATTTAGATACTAAGTACTTTGAGGCAAACCCCTTTTTGTTTCACTCACAATCAAACTAAGACCACAAATAAGACCATCAAAAGGATGATCTCTAGTAACATGATGATGGAAAATGCCATGATAAAAACCAAGAGCATCATGATCTCTCCCACTCCCATGACCAATTTCTTTCCCTCCCTTTCCATTAATAAATAAATCATTTGCAATTCCTTTTATTGATGGCATTTTTGTTTTTGTTTTTCCTTACAAGATGGACAATGTGCACTTCAAATTTCCTACAAATCTTATAAAAACAAAACATAGTCAAGTTAGGGCTTGTTATAAGCTCAAATTAAGAGTTGCCATACAAATATATAAGTTTGATGTCTTAGTTGTTAAATTTGTTCTCCAAAAATCTTGTCAATTTTCAATCATTTCATTTGCAACTTCTAAAATTGCTTCATCATACCCAACTAAGACACAAGCTTGCATATCTTCAACTCCTACACCACTAGTTCATTGGATACAAAAGCAACTTGTTCACCGAGGGACTTTTTTGTCCTTTTGTTGTTCCCAATGCATTCCCATCAAGTTCCTAAATGGTTCCTCAAGTCCGCAAAGGGTTTCCCAAGTTCCTAATGTGTTCCTCAAGATGTTTGCAATGGCACCACACTTTTATCCCATAAAAGCTTTTGCCCAAAGGTTGAGAACTCTCATATATTATAGTACCTTGGCACCTTCAACACAAATTGCATTATTTTTAGAGATGCTGAAAATTTCAATTTTTTCTTTTCGAAAAGGAAAAAAAAGTTGTAAAGGAAAATGAAGAATCTTTTTGGAATATTCGAGAAGAATATTCTTGTTTAAGAAATGGAATTTTTTTATTAGTTGATTAATTATTCAACAAACATATGCTGAAGCTGCCCCTGTTTCTCCAGGATATAAACTATAAAGGAGGGCCAATAGGAGCACTGGTGGTGGACTCACTGGTTTTGTTATTTATTTATTTATTTATTATTTAAAAATATATATTAAAAAAATCTGTTACCTACCTTTCTTAAAGTTTGATGGAATTTCTGTCCTTCCCTCTCAAGTGTGTGTTCCCAATAATCTTTTTGCATGATTTCTGAATGATATCAGTCCAGAGGCAATGAAGCTTCTTGTGCCATTGGAAGAGCAGGGGCTGCTAGATGCTGAAAAAGAGGCATGGGGGCCACACTGATCATTTTTGAATCTAGCTGAAGATCACACCCTTTTAAACTTTAGATCTAGTTGAAAACAAGTTCAGCCTGCCAATCTTTCCTCAGACTCTGCAAAGATCAATTGTTGGATCTTCAGCTGTGTATTAGAAAAAGCCAATTTGTGGTGAGATCAAAACAATAGCAAAAATGGTGCAGCCTTTTCCTTTCTCAACATGACAAAGAAGTCAATGCCAACTGAAATGTTTTTTTGTTGCCCTGCTCAAGTAAGTACTAAGTACACCTTCCAACCTGCTTTTCTCTTCTTCCTTCCTGAACCTGGCCCTGCATTCAACTGCTCTTTGACTTGCGTTGCTTTGCTTTGCTTTGCTTTGCTTTGCTTGATGGTGTGTGTAAGTCACTTGTGAAGATGATATATTGTACTATGTACCAGTGGTGGGCGGTTCTTTGCTGGTTTTCGGACGAGATATATAGATAGGCATATCACCAGCAATTCCCATTTTGTGAAACCCCCGCCTGCTGGAGTCAATCCAAAAGAAAAATTCAAACAGTCAAAGAACCAAGAAAGAATTGGGAATTCTTTCATGGAAATTGGGGGTTCTTTGAAGGTTTTGAAATACCAAGAAGCAGCCATGATTTGATTCTGATGGTTTTCAAATACCCGGAAACAGCCAGTTCTTGGAATCTGGAACTTCTTGAAATACCCAGAACCGGCAGTTCTTTGACAAACCAGAGAAATGCCCAATTCTGATATGGATACTCTTGTGAAGAAGAAGATGTTTGGGGAATTAGGTTTGACAAGAAATTGAACCCAAATTAGCATTGTTGAATGTGGCCTCTTTTTTATGAGAGCAACTCCACTTCACACCCATTATTTAGAGCTACCAATCTTTGTCACATCCAACAAACAATGTTAATGATTCGTCCATCCTCACCCATAAACATGAAAAATTGGAGACTACACAACATAAGAGATTAACACTCAAATAGTGTGAAACCCAGTTGGGGCCTGTAGATACAATCGTGATACCATGCCCTCTAAGAGAATGTAGAGTACAAGGAAAATGACTTTTTTCTTTGTATTGGCCCAGGTGAGGGACATTTAAATAGTTTCTCACGTTTATTATACTGTCTACTTTTGCATGTGTATGAGTGGGAATTATGGGAGAGTAATTAAAACACTATATGTGTGTTGGATATGGTAAATCCTAGTAGAGGCCCCAAATAGAGAGAGGGTGTGTGCTTTGGAGACACAGTTTTTAAAAGGTTTCTGTAGAGGTTGGTTGCAGTGCATCTGGAGGGTGTGCAGCATTGGAAAGTGGGGTAAAAGAAACCCCATCTGGCCAGCAGTCCAATAGTCTCTGCATGCAGATGGGCAGAGACACAAAAGCAGTCGTCTTTCTCATTATCCATCATGCGACCGTTATGTAATGAGTGCCCAGTCGTATTGAGTGAGTGATCATCTCTAATGCTTCACACTCACGCTACCAATCTAGGACCTGATCATGAGCATCTCCACCACGCCAAAGTATCATAAATCTCTAGTAAACATAAAATCTGTATTATAAAAATACTAGAAGAGTCAGTGGAACCAGTTTTGTACTTTTAACTTACTTGATCTGACCCAAATGGGTTAGTTTGCTTCAAGCTTCTTGCTGCTGCTTGTTGTGGTTTCTCAATTTTTTACTTACATGGGGGGGGTCAGCTAGGCTAGTGATAATGCTTCTTCACACTCTCAGGTGACCTAAACGATCATCTAAAGATGACCTTGTCCATCACACAGCCAGAGTGAAAATCAGCACCTACCAGTGCACTATGTGATGTGAGGGATGGTGCGTGTGTGGGACAAGAAACACTGTTTTGTTGTATTCCTATCCCGTAGAGAAACATGGTTGTTAGCCATGGACTAACTAACCATCCACAATGCATCTACCAACCTAGTGGTCACCAAGTGCCTTAATGCCAGTTCACCAAATGAACCAACAACAACGAGCTCACCATCCATTGGAAGCCTGTTATAACTAAGTTAGTTGTAGGTGAACACTAACAAAGTTTAGGTCAGGTTTCACCTTTGTAATTTATGCTATAAGATTAAGTCCTTTTAAGTAGATAAGTGGTTAGGTAGGTGTGTGAGAAAACTAGTTAAGTAGATGCATGTAGATGGTTAGCATGTAGGTAAAGTGCTAGCGAGTTGTCAGTGGTAAAAACAGCAACTCAGCTAACCCCAGTAGTTATTAGGGAACTGGAATCCGATGGAAAAGTAATTTTCTGTCCACCTCACCATCCATCTATCCCTCATGTTGGGCTGTTGGTTCATTCTGGCCTATATAATTATCACATCCATAACAGCAAAGCATGAACCCTAAAACCTCACGTTAACTGGTGAGTTGTCATATTATATTATTTAATGTAATATAATAAGTTTATCTGTAAAGTCCGGTAGACTAGGGGACTGGAATGCCCAGTTTGGGCTAACAGGGTACCAAATGATCAACAAGGGGTGACTTTTTTTGCAAATGAAAATAACATCAAACTAGGTTTTGCACCAATTTTGATGCAAAAACTAGTTTGATCCCTAGTTTGAGGTTTTGCTCATGCCCATTCCACTCATGCATTTTTCACTTGTGCATGTTCCTACCTTCCCCCTTTTTTTCCAAATGCAATGCAAGTTAGCACAAAGTCATTGCAAGTGTGCCTTTTGAGCCTAGATGAAGCTACCCAACCTCTTTAAGTATCCTCCATTGGTGAGCTTTCCAACAAGCTTTCTTTAGGTTCTTGTGGTTCAAGCTACCTTAATCTCCCCCTTTTTTTAAATTGCAATTTTTCTTGTTCAAGTGGCTTGATAGGCCTACAATTGCACCCACATGTCCTACAAGAGAGCACCTAGGAGGTTTCAATTTTTCTGTTTTTGCAATTTTTTGGAAATGCTTTAGCACGCTCATAGGCATGCCCACAAATCCATTCTAGAGAGCATTTTTGAAAACATTGTTGAAGCACAAGGTGGTGATTTTGGTCTCCAATCAACCACCATGGAAATACATGCTCACTCTAGTGAGCATTTTCCATTTTTTTGCAATCGCAATGGAGTTGTGTCAAGTTGTCAAGTAGACCATTGAAATTGTAGTGTGCCTTCCAATCTGTAATTTCAAGAAAGCTACCAATCCAATTCCCAATTTTGAGAAAGCACTTGAAGTGTTTGAAAAAATTTAAATGAGGATTAAGGTTTTAGAAAGTACAAACTCCCTAATCATTTTTTCAGAGGAGGATGGCATCAATAAATACATCGCAAGAGGATGTGATTTTTTTCATTACCGTAATGAAGAGTTCAATTTGTAGCAAAATTTCTTGTTGTTAGTGTGGTCAATTGCAACTTGTTCTGTTAAGGTGGCCCAACTTGTTCAAATCTTGGTTGCCACATGGCAAGCCCATTCCTTCAACCATTCTTCTTCAATCCCTCCTACAAAAATTGCCACCCAACCTATCCAAGTTGCATTGCATTGTAGTAAATTGCCAATCTAGTTTGAAGGCTGCTTGTTGCCTCTTCTTACAAATGCTTTAATGATAGACCACATCCTTCCATGTCTACCAATGGCTTCCTTGATGTTATGGCATTTTTGTCAAAGTGAGCAAATCATGGTTTACAGTAGTGGACAATAATGATGCATGGAATGGATTAGAGATTGTTAAAATCAATCATAGATTATACCTCAACACCATTAAAAAATATGACATTGAAAGGTGATATCTTCAAACACATTTTGAATATGAACTCCATTGCTTGAATGAGTGTTCAAAAGCAATGAACCCTTTTCTTAATTGTGAATCACACACAAATTTATTTGATGACCCAAACTTAAGGTTACAAACCCCTAAATATAATGCAAATGTTAAGGATATTTTTGAAGCTACTATTGGACATAAATTTAAATGTACATATTTTACACATGCATTAATCTTTGAATGCTTTAATTAGATCTTTGATAATGTCATTAAAAGTTATTTTTCACCCAATTTGGTTCTATTTACTCCCATAGGAGGTTTGATTTGGCCATAGTTTTTAATTTCAATACATCATCATGGCTCTAGTTGAACCAATTTGGTTTTTTTTGCATCCATGGGAAGTTTAAATTTTCACTTTTGTTATGTGAGTACATAACTAGGGCTCTAGAATCAAAATTAAGGTCTACCAATTCATCATCTACATGGGAGGTTTGAATTGACTTGTAAGTACATTATTAGGCTTCATTTTCACCCATGGAAATCTTGGTCATGATTTGATTTTGTTATGAAATCCCAAAAAAATCTAGTGGCTTTGTAACTTGTGACAACTTTGTGATAGTCTTGTGTTTGGACAAACTTGTAATTTTAAAAAGGATGTATAATTTATTGATAGAGGTTTGTGTGATGTGAAATCGTCCAAGCATGGCAAGTGAACATGAAGACCAAGAATGACCATGGCTTTATGATTTGGATGAAAGTGATGTTTTTTTTAGCCAACCAAAATTGAAGGTGTTTAGGAAGGAGAAACAACCACAACAAATTGTAAATCCCTCCATTTGAACACCATGGTTACAAGTTACCATTAACACTTTTTATGTACTCTAAAGACAAAAAAGCAAGTCATCCAATTGATACTTTGCTTATGTGGAAGGTGATATATGGCGAATATAAGGAAATTTATTTCAATTTGATGTTCCAAGAGGACACCTTGAAGGACCATCTCCAAGATGCCTTAAATTTTTTAAAAACTAGCATATCCAATGAAGAGGAGTTTGAAAAAGTTGTGTTGCAAAGTGACTAGGTTTTAACACAATTAAAGGCAACATATGGACATGCCACCCAAAATGTTTTCATAAGGTGGCAAAATGTCATTGATAATATTCATGTATCCCATCCAAAATACCAAGGCCACTAATACTTACTCCCTTGACATTTAATGACTATATACAAGAGTCATAATCTACTCAACATCTACTCCATCTACTTTATGCCCTACTTCAACATGCACATCAAGTGGCAAGGCATAAATGAAGGTCAAAATGTTATAATTGCAATCCATTAGTTTTGCCACCATGGCATGGGAGATGCATGTCAACAATGATGATTAGATAATTTTGATCAATGCCAAAATGGAAGTTAACATATATATATATGTGAAACTTAACAATCTTAATATAATTTAAAACATGGGAATTCTAATAGATGCCAAAATTAAAGCCAAGGTTAGAAAAATGTTAAACATGTAGTTAAAAGTCCCCATCTTAATTGTAGTTAGTTGGGTCATCAATTTAATCGTTAATGACTTCATATGTGAAGTTTAGTAAGTGATATATTTGTAGCAAGTTAATCAAAATACTTGTAGCTAGGAATAAATTATTATATTTATCCTCTGTGGAATCAAAATGCTTCATTAATTGTCTCCATTTTTGCTTCAACCCCCTAATTCCCCACTCCACCTTCACCCTATAACCATCATGCAAGTTGTAAACATTCATTATGCTATCATGCCCAAGGGCAAGTTCATGCATCACAAATTTATAAACTTCATGGCTTTGTTCCAAATCCATGCAAAATCTATTATTTCATAGGTTTTTATTGTTTAAACATGAAAGTCATGTGCATGATTTTTGTGTGTAAACAACACAAATAAACATACAACATCTATGTCTAAGCAATATGAATAGGCATATGACATTCATGTTTAAACAATGTGCATGATATCGATGTTTAAACAATATAAGAAAATGAATGACATTTGTGTCTAAACAATGTGCATGATATTGATGTTTAAATAATATAAGAAAATGAATGACATTCGTGTCTATTTTGTATCAACCTATGAAAAATGAATTTCACACAAAAATTATTGCCAAATTGTGACCCATGAAGTTTGTGATGTGTCTCCCAAGCCACTACATAAAAAATATTTCCTCACCAAAATAACTTACATCACAAACTTACTAAGTTTCATAGGTTTGTACAAATTTTGTGAATTTTTTTTTTCATAAGTTCATACAAAAAGTGTATGAATTCTATGTTATGGTAATGTGAATGATATTTGTATGTATTCAATATTTTCAAAATTCAAACATATGAGACATTGTTTTTGAATGACATACGTGGATTTTCATGTTTAATTCACAAAAAGTGCATAATTTATGCAAAATTATATCGCGATAATTGCATGAATTTAATTTAAATGTAAATTGTATGTATTTCACATCAAGACATCATAAATAAAAAAGACATATCATTTATATAAAAGTAATATATACATTTTTTGTAACATTTTTATACTTTGAAGCCCATGGATTTTGCATGGACATATTGTTTTACAATTTTCACACTAATTTTATTGAAATTTCAAATATTGGAAGTTTGTGATGTAGGTCCTAAATAAGTACGCATAATAATCATTTATATGTAAAAAATTTAATGCGAGTTCTTGTATAGATCTAATTTGTGTAAGATGGTCACATCATGGAAAAAATCAACATACTTGTTATTTAAGTAAATGAATAATCCACCATGAGCACCGTGTTGTTCATACAATACATTTTTTCCACCCATTGAACTACAACTTATGGGCAACATTGTTCCAAGGTTTGCAAATTTCATTGAAAGTTTGATTGATGAGTTTAGCACAACCCTGAAACTTAAGGATGAGTGTATTAAAGGTCACCCACTTCTCAACAATAAGCCATCAAATTTTATTGTAATTTGTTTCATTGATGTAGGATGCAATCAAAGTTCCATTGTCACATATTACATTTTTTCTCCAATTTCATAGGAATGCATCATACATGATTACATTGTCATTTTTCATGCATAGGATGAACTAAAGTAGTTGTTGCTTGGGAAGAAATTAAGGAAAAATAAAAATCCCTAAAAAATAAAAATAAAATGAGAAACCCTAAAAATAATAAAAATAGGTTAAAAAACCCTAAAAACAGCAAGAGGAAATGAAAATTTTCAAAAACAACAAAAATACAAAAGAACCAAAAAAGAAGTCAAAGCAACACATGAAAATCAAAGGAGCTCCCCCAAAAAAGCAAATGGCAACATATGAGGAAGCTTAAGAAAAACCCAAGTTAGAAGAGCCTCAAGTGAAGGCAAAAAATAATGGAGCTCTCACAAATGAAAATGAGAAAAATTGAAAATTAAAAAAGCCTATTTATGTAAATTTGTGTAAAACATACTCTAAAAGTTATCCTATTTAGTCTATAAAATAAATCATAAAATATCTTTATAATATTTTATAATAAAACACCCAAAAGTGCAAACATAAAAAAATTCCCTCAAATGTGCCCATTGAAAAAAAAATGTTAAATAAATAAATCAAAGAAGTCCTTCAAGTGTGCCCTCAAAAAAGTTTCAAAGAAATCCCTCAAATGTGCTCTCCAAAAAATGTACAAAACTTTCAAAGAAGTCCCTCAAGTGTGCCCAAACAAATAAAAAAGTGCCAAAAAAAATGGGTTCAAATCCTATTTCATCCCCTATTTTGCAAGTCTAGTCCCCAGTTTCGGCATTTTACCCCCAGTTATGGGGAGTTTACAGAGATCTGAAAACACAGGGGGTGAAACAAAGGCAGGGGATGGGAGGAAAACTCAGAAAACCATCAATTTTGGTGGTAAACTAAGTTTCATCCTATCTTTCCTTTTTCCTGAGCGCCTCCACTGCTACTAAGTACATATATTTTCACTGCTCCTAGGTGTACAACTACTATAATTATTCTCGAACCTTGTGCATTAAATGCTGAGTGTTAACATTTCATACTCAGATATAAAAATATTTCATTGACTTTGCAAATATCACTGAAGTAGGTGAAAGGAGGCCCAAAGACAGGGTGAAGAGAAGGTGACTTTACGGACAACAATTATAAGTCAGTTAAACAATTGTACTTCAAACTCCTCTTGAGTCCTGACCAAAAGGGAGTAAAAGCCTAGGGAGGGTGTTCGAAGTCACATGGGAGGAGGGCACACTGAGAGGAAATCTGGAACAGAGGTCCGAACTGCTGACCAGCAAATTGAGGACCAGGTTTATGCTGAAGTAGGTACCTTTCTTTACCTACTGGTTTAAAAAGCCTGTCCACTAGGCTACTTCATATCCCTCTTCTTTCTAGTTCTCATTGGATGGAAGTAAAGCTGGGGTGCATTGTGATTGGCAACATGAGATCAAGAACTCTAGTTTGGGGAAGATCAGTTCACAGCTGTGAAATAAAAGTGAGGAGGGACATTAAGTACAAATTGATGTCAGGACTGAGTCCTGACTGACTGCAAAGCAGTTTTCTAGTTCCAAGGGAACTGTACACTGCAGTACCTTGTACAGTTCAACTGGGAGCAGAGCTAGGCTATCAGGCTGACATTGGTAAATGTTTCAAACTTCCATTATTTTCACCCTACTTGACCAAGTATGAGGGGAACCTCATTTAGATATACTCCCAGTATTTTCACCCCTCATGAGGTTCCTCTCATAGGTAGGGGATAATTATTTTGAGGCAAGTAAAAAGAGGGTATGTGCAAAATTCTTTGACACTATTTCAGCGACAAGTCATATATGTGTCGCTCATTTTGAAGCGGTCTGGTGTGAGTTTTGATGCACAGGTAGCATGAACCCCTTGAGCAAACCAACACCAAACCATGTCATGTTTTGATGGCAACTTGGTGCCAGTTTCGAGGCCCAAAAGCAGCATGCCCCAAAACATATTGTCTACTGAAACATGGCAACTTTCAGGGCCCACCTGGCACCGCATGTTTTGATGCCCAAGTAAGGAGACACCCAAAACCTACCACCCATCAAAACATGTCAAGTTTTGGTGGGCAACCCAGCACAAGTTTCGATTCTGAAGCAATTTGAGCCTTGAAACATATCGCCCACCGAAACATGTAAAGTTTTGAGAACTATGTTTCGGTGCCATGGACCCATGCTCCATGCAAAACCCATTCATGCCCCATCCATAGCGCATTACACATTTTTTGACTTTCACATTGTTGCTGTGTATTTTTCCCCTGGACTCCAATTTGCCACTGTCATCTTCATCCCTGCTCCCTCATCATAGATGTTAACTTAAGGTTTTGATAATAAAAAGAATTCATGGTGGCACCAAAGGACCTTTATCTCTTCACTCCCATTATCTTATTTATAGCTTCCTTCTTTTTCATTTTTCCCTTCGAAGCACAACATTGTTATGCATGAATTGTTTTAGAAACTAGTAGCATGTCTTGTTTTACTTGTTGAGGCTTCTTATTGTTTGGGGATTCACAATGGTTTGTATATTGTTTTCTAGTGATTGACACATGTTGTGCCAAAGGTTGAAAAGTTGCACACCGAATATAATGGGTTCCTATAAAAACTTGATTTTTTATACAATATCATTTGTTTCATTTTAAGCTATAACTATTTCTTAGAAATAAATACAAACATTCACTACAAGAAAACAAGGTTTTTTGTACTAAGAAAATTGGTCAAAAGGTACCCCCAATGGCCCATGTTCGACATGATGAAGGTACCATCTTAGATAAATCAGTTTCAACATGGCCACTTTAACTAGGTCTTTTTGGTTGTTTTTTTTTACTGGATTTTTTTATTGTCTCTTTTACTAGTCAACAATATTTTGACAACAACTATATATGATTTAATTTTTAAATAATAATAATTATTAATAAATTAATAAATTTAGCTACCGACATTACCTAATAATTAATGTACAAAATAAAATAAAATAATTTACCTACCTAAACTTATTTAATGTAGGCCCCCTAGGCTAGTTGGCCAACCATAGACCTATTTGTTTAAGTAGCTTAAGCTAATTACATAAACCACATAAAACCAAGGTAACTTAGGTAACCAATGTTGTATGTGTGAAGATTTGAACTTTTCACCTTCACTTTGAGAAGTCAAGTCTTTACCATTGGACTACCACTTCAATAATTAAAAACTTTTGTCATCATATTGTAATAAACTTGATTGATTTTTTTTGTTTTGATGTACATATTGTAACATTCATCAATGAACTTCAATATTTTTGTATTGCTTATCTAAATAAAAGGTTATAACATGTATCAAGTATCTACTTATATAACATGTAGGTACCTATGTATAGTAGGCTACATGCTATTAATTCAAATTAAAAATAATTAATAAAAATAATTAACAATGATTGATTAATTACTATCAATTTAAAATAATAATATAATTGATTATTTCCTACAAATTATTAATTAGTGATTATTTATTATTAATTAATAGTTACTCAATATAAATGAATAATTATTTATTATTTATTTATTATTTATTATTG
>Ga0209611_10004240_pt1 | contig 24604 bp, 10 predicted proteins | sample S1TSphgellanicum_3_FD_187693 | JGI IMG/M metagenome (GOLD analysis project Ga0209611, IMG submission 187693) | Host-associated microbial communities from peat moss isolated from Minnesota, USA - S1T2_Fc - Sphagnum magellanicum MG (SPAdes) (version 2) | ecosystem: Host-associated > Plants > Peat...
TTTTTTTTTTTTGGTGGGGTTTTTGGAGCTTTGTGGGTTTTTGGAGCTTTGTGGGTTTTTGGAGCTTTTGTATGTAGCAGCAGGAGAGAAGAAGATCTGGCAGCGGGTGGGGGGATTGTTTGCGAGTTTTGAGTGAGAAGAAACAGTGGTTGGATCATGTCATTTTCATTATTCTTCTTGTTGTTGCAAGTTTTTGGAAATGATGCAATAAGACCCATGACCAAGATGGTGTCCAGAATTCTCGTAGAAATTTTGAGAGAGAAAGAGAGAGCTATGTGAAAGAAACTTCTCTAGTATCGTTTTGTTTGGCAGAGACTCACTCGATCAAATGTGCTCTTGATTACAATTTTTATTTTTATTTTTTCAAAATGTTTTGGAGAAGAAGAATCTGATGCTGTTAGCAAGAACATGGTCAAGGACTTTTATTCTGTTTTCCCTTTGGAAGGTAAGAATTGCTTGGCAAGATGATCATCAGGCAAGGGGAAGGGAGGGGATGATGAGAGAGAGAGAGAGAGAGAGAGAGAGAGCATGGCATCATGAGACTGATTGACTGTGCTCGCAGTTCCAAACATGATGAATGCCAAGTCCAGGGCATTCATCTAATTCTTCTTGGTTTTGATGATCTGCAGGTAATTGAAGAGTCGGTGGGGACACAGAGAGGATCATTGTGTTTGTGAAGGAGCCTCATAAGATCTTCTTTGTGAGTGGGTTGGGGAGGTGAGCAAATCAGATTTTTCTCAGCAAACATGTGTCATGAAGCTTTTATTCAACTGTGAATCATTGATGGCAACAGAACCTAGGAGATCCAGAGTCCAGAAAATCTCTACAAGGCTCTTTCTCTCACATGCATGCATGCAACTACAGATCTCTCAGATACACACACACTCCTCTCCACAGAGACAGGGCCACAACACCCAAGTCTTGAAAGCTTTTCTTAAACTCCTTCAATCCTCTCTCAGGGTTTGGGTTTCAGGTATTGACTTTCTGGCCACCATTCAATGGTGTTTTCTGAATGTATGAGAGAAAGAGGAGGGAGAAGAAGTTTAGCAGCAGCAGCAGCAGAAGAAGAAGAAGAAGAAGAAGAAGAGCATTCAAGATGATGGGTGTCCATGTGATGAGACCAGGAAATCTTGTGCTACTGGTTGTTGTATGCTTTCTCCTTGTCAGCGATGGGTGTGCACAAGACTTGATGGTTGCAGACCAGCAGCATCTCACAATGTTTCTGGAGAATGTGTCTCCGGATCCATCTGCACTTGGCTTCAATTCCTCAGTACCAGCATGTGAATGGCCAGGTATTGTGTGCTCTCAGCAGCAGAGGATCTCATCCATCACCATCAATGGAAAAGGATTGAAAGGGACTATTCCACCAGGTACTCTTGGTATGTTGAGTTCACTCAAGGTGCTGGACTTGGTCAACAATTCACTCATGGGCGAGATTCCATCTGACATTGGGAATCTTACCAGCCTCACTTTCCTCTTACTGGCATACAATAACCTCAATGGCAGCATTCCATCTTCAATCGGCAGTTTGGGTCAATTGAAATTGCTGGATCTTTCCTTCAATGAGCTTGTTGGAGAGATTCCTGTTTCATTCAACAAGCTTTGGAGTTTGCAGCTGCTGAATCTCAAAGAAAACCATCTATCAGGCTCCGTTCCATTGCTTCAGAGTTCTTGGGATTTGCAAGTTCTGGATGTCTCCTCAAACCTGCTTACAGGTGGGATCCCTCCTCAAGTTCTCAACTTCTGTGTACGCCTGCAAGTGCTCAATCTCAGCAATAATGGTCTGAGTGGCAATGTCCCATTAGAAATCACAAAGCTGGTGTCTCTCTATTCTTTGGATCTTTCTAGAAACGGTTTTGAGGGATCCCTTCTTCCAGACTTCAGTGTGATGCCTCAGCTACGCACACTATTCCTCACATCAAACAACTTGAGTGGTAGCATTTCACCATCTATTCTCAGCCTTCCTCTGTTGGAATCAGTCTCGTTTGCAAACAACAGATTTGCAGGTGCTTTGCCACCACTCCCCTGGGGTGCTGGTGCTGGTGCTGGTACCGGTGATCCTCCACCACAAGGCGAAGGCACCACCACATTGAAATTCTTTGATTGTAGCAACAACTCTCTGGATGGAGACCTTCCTCAGGGTCTTCTGGCATACACAAATCTGACAATTGTGAGATTGGGGAGCAATGCCTTCACAGGTCCGATTCCAACCAATTTGAATCCTTACCTGATCGAACTGGATCTCCACAGTAACAGCTTCTCTGGTGACATTCCTTTCACAATTGGAGCATTGCAGGTACTTGAAAAGCTCGAACTTTCAAGCAATCATCTCAATGGAACTCTTCCACAAATGCTGAGTGGGCTCCGCTCCCTCACCCATTTGGGACTTGCTGGAAACACATTTTCAACATCATCATCATCATCATCATCATTTATGGCTTTCAACCTCATGGAAAACCTTACATATCTGAATCTGTCAGGGACTGGTATTTCAGGCCCAATCTCTAGCTCAATAGGAGTTTTGCTGAATCTGCTGCAGCTAGATCTGTCACACAACCAATTGGATGGTGCCATTCCCACTGTGCTTGCAAATGCTTCAAAGCTTCAGTACCTTGACTTGTCCTGGAATAATCTTACTGGCAAAATTCCCGTGGAGCTTGGGTCACTCAATTCTCTCAGCTATTTGAATCTTTCTTACAATAATCTGAGTGGGTCAGTACCGGAGATTAAGCAGTTGTTGAACATTTCTTCACTTGAAGGAAATTTGCTGCTTTGTGGGAACATCGTGAACCGACCATGTGAATCGCATGCTGCTGCTTTCTCTCCTGCTCCTGATCAGACTGCTGGAACTCCTCCCTCAATACATACGAAATCCCCATTGCATCTGGAGGCTGGGGTGATAGTGGGGATTGTAATGGGATTTGTACTTACAGTTTTTGCATCAGTAGTCACAATTCTTTTGTTTTGGACACGATGGCAGCAGCGACAACGACGAACAAAACTTCCTCCATCAAGAAAAGAGCCAGTTTCAAAATACGTTTTGGGTACAATGCCATTTGACAGGGATCCAAGCTTATGGGCTGCAAATGTGCGTGAGCCTGGGAGCATTCCCATCATCATCTTTGAGAAGCCACTCTTGAACCTCAGTTTTGCCCATCTGTTGCAAGCTACACTTGGTTTTCACAAGGACTCTCAGATTGCTGCTGATGATGATGATGATGATGATGATGATGGCGTGTATGGTTGTTGCCCTGTTTACAAAGGAGTTCTGCCTGGTGGGTATCGGATTGTGATCAAGGTTTTGTTTGATGGCACTAGCCTTGAAGGAGATGAGTATGAGAAAGCTGCACAACTGGAGTCATTGGGCAAAATCAAGCACCCCAACATAGTTCCGCTCATTGGGTATTGCCTTGTTGCATCTGAGCAGCTTCTTATATATCCATATCTTGAGAATGGAGACTTGCATCGCCATCTCCATGAACTTCCAGAAGGTTTTTTTTCCCCCTTTTGCTACTTGACCTCTTAGCTGTCCCCTTCTTGTATAATTAACCTTACGAAACAGATCAATTTATCTGAGTGCACAGCTGAATGTTTCTTCTTGTGCTTGAAGATCTAGGAATAATTTATGTACTTCTATTGCCATGTGGTAAACTCAGAAAACATGTCCTTGTACTTTGCAAAAATAATGTGCTCTCCAAATCCTAAACCCTAAACCCTGAATTAGAGAGCAGCCTTAGATGGGTCAGCCCAGAGGGAAGAGACTTCACATCCATTTTGGGGGTACAATTTTGGCTTGAACTGGGAATCAATTTGTGGGTGGCAGCTGGAGACCTAGCTGTACTCTCTAAACTGCCTTTTAATAACAAATTAGAATGACCTAAGTGAGTTTTTACTCAGTTTAGGGTTTAGGCTTCAAAATTACCTAACCAAGTTTTTATGTAGTTTTATCATCTCTCATGATTTTTGTTGGAACTTGCCATAAAGAGGAAGAGCTATTACACAATGAGCTGCTTGCTCTCAACCATTTGATACCAGATTACCAGTTGAGACTTGACCTAATAATAACTTGTGCATAAGCACTTGAAAGTTGCAAAAGCTGAAAGGAAAAATATATATGCATTTTCAATTTTTTCATAGAGTGTTTTTACTGACCCAGTTTTTGAATTTTTTGAAGGGACACACAATCCAGATGACTGGATGGATGATACCTGGGAGAACCCAGATGAGGAGAACATGGTTAAACATACATTAAATTGGCAAATCCGACACCGAATTGCACTTGGAACTGCTCGGGCACTTGCATTTCTGCACCATGGATGTTACCCACATGTGCTTTACCATAATGTAAAAGCAAGTAAGATTTTGTTGGACTCAGACTATGAAGCTCATCTTGCAGATTGTGGCATGGCAACTCTAATGAACTCCTCTGGCAAGCGGTTCAAAAACACCCTTACTACTGCAATCAGTGGTGGCAGCAGCAACAACAATCTTGGCTACTACATGCCACCAGAATATGGTCAATTATGGAAGTCAACAACCCGCGCAACTGATGTCTATAGTTTTGGAGTTGTGTTGTTGGAATTGGTGACTGGGAAGAGTCCAATGAGACACAAGTTTAGTGATAGCTATGGTGGTGGAAATTTGGTTGGGTGGGTACGCACTTTGGTACGCGATAAGAAAGGGTACAAGTGTCTAGATTCCAAGATTGTTTCAAGCCTTGTAGAAGGTGAGATGCTGGAGATGCTCAGAATAGCCTACTTGTGCACTGCAGAACTCCCCGCCAAGCGGCCTACTATGCAGCAAGTTGTTGGCTTACTGAAAGACATCCAACCTGAACACGCATGCATGCAATAGTGCTTCCCTTTTTCTTTTTTTTCGCAAGTCATAATTAATTTTCTTTTCTTCATGGGAAATTGCTTGCTTTCACAAAAAGACCATTCTTATTATACACATTTTCAAATGTTTTGGAAATTCCGTAATCTATTTGAACTGATGAGTATTAAGACATGGCAAGAGAAGACTATATCACATTGAGGCTATTGAATCAATCAAAGTTCTCATGAAGACTTCTATTCTATATTTCAAAAGACATTCACTTTGCTAGCTTCCTTTTTCATAAAGAACGGTCGGATTATTTTCTCAACTTTAAAGGCCCTTTTATGATACCTTTTAGCAAAATCCTAACATGGGTTGTCATATACGTAGGATAGATTCAAGCATTGATTATCCAAAATATACATCGAAGGAAGTATGTTGCCTTAGGATCCATTTTGTTGGGAAGTTGGGAAGTATGTTGACTTAGAATCCATTTTGTTGAGAAGTTGAGTGTTTGGTGAACAACAATTGCAAAGGTCTTGAAGTCATTAGACCAATTCAAACTTGTCTATAACATGCATACAATAACATTGTGTTACTCAAATACTTATAATGTTTATAATGAGATAAATATTGTGTGCCCATTTTTTTTTGTTTAACATGATTGCAAGAATTTAAAAAGCTCGCCATTTTGTTGAATTCAAGTTGCATTTTGTGAAAAATGTGACCAATATATTTGGATATGGATTCGTAAGAAGATGGGAAAAGAACTACAACGCCATTAAAATATTAATGGGCATGACAATAGAATTTAAACCTTTTGTCGATAAGATGAAGAAAAAAAAACAAAAATAAATCATAGAGCACAAACAAATATTAATATGTTATCATTTTCCCCCCAAAAAAAGTTCAAAAGATTACAAAAAGATTGGAAAATTATTGCATCCAAAATCTCATTATGTAGGTCATCTATTTCAAGAATGGAGAAGTTTGAAACCTTTCTAAAGGGGGTCATTCTTTTTTGAATTTACAAAATAAAAATATATGAATAAAAATATAAGGTCCCATACATCGATTGTTGGATAATTATTATATTTGCATTGGTCAATATCATCATATCAATATTCATTCATCACAAAATTTGTTGACCTTGCATATAACAAAATGGATTGTTGAAAGGCATTAAGGTAGATAATTTTGCATGTCACACAACTCACTTTGCAAATCATCCACCTTTGAAAGAAAAATTCTTGATTTCCTTTTCAACTCTAGGCTTACTAAACTTAAAATTAAATGAATATATAGTATTGAAATTGCATGCAAACAAAAATTATATTTAAATATGGGTCAACTTACGTATTTACATATTTAAAAAATAAGTAATAAAATGGTAAGGATTAAAAAAAATTCCCTCACTTAATACCTCAAAAACCCTTGTTTGATGCAAGTATTTGAGATTTTAACAATTAATGTCCCCCTTGGAAACCTTTCAAAATAAAAAATTTCAATGTGTTTGAAAATTTTGTTCTATGACAAATTTGATTTGATAAACTCTATTGCACATGCTGATTATTCATAGTTTTTATTTTCCAAACCAATTCTGTTTTTTTTTTTTTCAAAAAAAAATCTGCTCTTTAGTAAAAATTCTGCTAATTTTTAAATAAATTTGCACCAATTTTTTTACGACACAAAATTGAAAGGAAAAAAAAACCTTTGAGCGCATGATAAAAACGTAAATATTACAAAGATAAATATATTACATGGTAGTTTTTTAAAAACCAATTCAATATGAATAATTTATTACATTATTCTAATAGAATAAAAAGAATTATTGTTATTGCAACCCATCATTGATAGATCATGAAATCACGACTCCCCATTTCCTCCAAAATCCTTAGACAAAGAATATGAATAACATTTACAACTATTATATTTTAGTTATATTCATAACACCAAATTTGGACTTCCTACCTTCCCCCTTTTCATTCCCTCCAACCCTAACCCAAAGAGTAAAAAAACCTTTGTAGTAGCTTCTTGAAAGTTTATATTATATCACACATCATGGTTTCCATGTGAGCTTGTAAGTGGGTAAGGAGGTAAAGGAAAGAAAAATCATTACTATATAGGTAGGTAAGTAGGTAAGGCCAATGGATGGCTACTAAGTAGGTAGATGGATGTGGATGGCTAGTACTTGGTACATAGGGAACAACCATGCTCACCCACTATTCATCCTTTTCCAAAAACATGATCCAAATAAAAGGTATGTATGGGTTAAGACATGTCTTTGAAACTTTTCATTACCTTAGCCCTAAACTTTTCATACTAACTACCACTTGGTGGGTAGAAAGATAAGAGCCTACCCAAGTACTAGGGTCCATACAACCCATCTTTCAAAGGAAGGCAATATGGTTCTATAACTTACCATGGCACTTGCAAGGTGAGCTTTTAGGTGTTGGTTTGAAGCTCATCCTTTAAAGATAAGGAATCTCCCTGACTATAATTTATTTTTTATTTTTTATTATTATTTCCCGCATTTTCTTTTGGGAGTTTTGGGAAAATTCACTCGCCCAAGATGTAAAGTAGTTCATTTACAATATATTTGCATAAAGTTTAGTCTAAATTTGTCTTACAAATTCTAAAATTGTATTATTCCATTTTGTATGCTTGCATGTAAAAAAGGAATTTAAATGGTTTTTGATAAGTTCCTCTGAAAGGAAAAAAAAATTTGAAAAAATCATAGTGTTACTACTTTAAAACAAAATATCAATGTTGAATGTGTTAAATGTCAATAATTTGAATGTAATTTTTATATTCACATGTGTTTTATATATTTTTAAAGATATGAAATAGTATAGCAATAATCAATATCGCATTTCAATTTTAAAATCTACAACATTCAATCATAAGGTACCTATTATTTGTAGAAATTTCAATTTCAAGATAATTTGAAGTCAAAAAAATTCCAAATGATAGTTATGAAATTTATTGCCAAGAAGTTGCCAAAATATGATATATTAATATCACCTTGTAAATTTGGAAAACTCATCAAAAACCTCTAAATTGCTAATGTATACAACTTCCATTGTCAAGAATCATTGATTGGGTGATTTTGGTAAAGCTCATTCATTCAAACAACATGTGTGGATGGAGTTGTGTGTCATTGAATTTTATGAATGTAATTTTTAATGTCTCTTTTGACCAAAGTTAAGCATGTGAGTTGATGTAAAATTCCCCACTTTTAATTTGATATTTGCCATTGTGCATTACAAGCAAGGGTTTTTGCTTTGTTAGGAAACTTTCTATGTTCTGGTGAAACAAGCTAGGAACTAATGTTTAAATATGGTGATTTGAAAAATATGGTGAAAGTGGGCAAAATTAGGGGGGTTGGAGGGGTCAAAACTTCACAAAAGTACAACAAATTTCACATATTTGTGATATCAAATGATATTTGGCAAGCTTTTCCAAAAAAATAGCAAAGTTAGTTGAATTTGTATAAGAAAAACACATTTTCCAAAATTTTCCCACTTTTTTGTTGAAGAAATGACAAAATTTTCCCAAAAAAATAAATTCACATTCACATGTGCAAATCTATGGACATACAATAGGGGGAAAATGCTTAATATTCTAGGTTTCCATGCATTCAACATCAATAAAAATAAAACGTCAATTTACATGTACCAAGAGGACAAAAAAGATATAATGGATCAAATTAATAGGCAAATTAAATCTTATTTTCACAATTTGACTAATATTTGAGTTATACAAATATAACTTATAAAATTGTTTCCCAGATATCATTGTTTGCATGATCCATAGAATGATATTATTTGGTGATAAACATGTTATTGAATTTTTAATTGCTTGAACTAAATATACAAACCCATCATATTAAAGGTTTATGTGAAATCCACATTTGAACCCGCATTGGGTTCAATTGACCTTCATACCAAGCTTGTGTATGCAATTACAGTTTGTGAATTATAATTTATCAATCAACATTTCCAACATAATATATGTGTGAATATAATTGGATGGACTACAATATTGTTTGTTATGTTAGAACTAAATTGATTAACCCCCTAAATGAATTTGGCAAATTTGGAAAATCTTTTAAAAATGGAATAATTGTTATTAAAAAAAGTCTTCTAGATATTGGGGATATTGTTGAAGGTATAACCAAATAGCTTCTTCAAAAGATAAAGCACCCATATTCAAAGGCCTTGTCAATTTTTTTGGCAACAATCTCAATTCAACATTACCAATTGTGTTTGCTTGTTATGATGATAACATTAGAGTTGGTATCTAAGGTAGATGTGTTTAAGGGTTTAAGGTTCTTTAGTAGTCTCGTCCTACCAAAATAGATTTTGGTTTGAAATATGTTTTGAATGGAATGGAAAGGTTTTTTTTTTTTTTTTTTGGTGTTTTTGGAATTGTTTTCTTTTAATACCATGCTCATGAACAATAGAAGTGACAAGCATATTTTCAATATCTTGTTCACCAATTTGCATCATGTTTCTTTTAAGTTGAAATTGAATTCAATTCTATGGAATTTGAATTTGAAATTAACTACCAAGTTGCAGGTAGTTCATAAAGGTTATTCTAAGTATATTCAACATGTAGCGTGTTATGTATATTTGTAAAGCATTTTAGCTTAATTTTATTACTTTAGTTTTATAAAATATAAGCTTAATAATATTCAAACAGGTACAATATCACCATTATGAGTAGTGCGTTTGAATTAATTAACCTATAAGCCCTTCATTTGATATGCTAGTATGCATATTAAATCAAACAAAACTTGTTGCCTTCGTAAACTATAGGAGGCTGGAAATCAAACTAAAGTTAGGAAAGTTAGGGAGTTATATATATATATATATAGCTTACTTCTTAACGCATTTCTCAAAAGAAATAAATGCATGGTTAGTGGTGTAAAACCACATAAGAACAATTAGTGAGCAAACAAAAATCTAAGGCCATAAACACACAACAAAGAAAAGAAAAGAAAACTTATGGCCTATGATCTTCATCGATTTGATTTGATCTTTGCATCTTATTTTTTGCACCATTTTATTTCATACTATAACCTTGGTTTCATTGCCAATTAACACCAATTAGAAAGCATGCACGGTATGCATTATCGAAATTATTCATGATAGGAAATCAAGCAATTCAAAAGCAGTTTAAAAGTAAAGAAAAATCTATTTTGTGTTATGTTTCTTCCTTCCTCAATGAGCCTTTAGAACTCTACTATCAAAGGAATTGCAAAGGCTAAATACCCCCTTTCTTTGTTATTTTTTATGTGTATGCTCTTAATGGCAAGTGAAGGGCTTAAACATATGAATCGTATGGCCTTGAAGTGTTCATTTTATTTGGAAAATTAAAAATATAAATTCTTTGAGCCTATGCCTTTACCCATGAAGGGAAAAAAGTGCAGCTCTTTTCACTTTGTAAATAAGGTGTAGCAAAAATGTATTTATTTCCCCCAAAATACCAATGCCAAAAAATAAATAAATAAATAAAGATTAAAAACACCATCATTAAGGCAAACAAAACCTAAAATGGCATAGCCAAATAGTTGTCTAACCAACGATGGATTTCATGCAATAGAATGAGGTTGGATAGGGGTTATTTTTGTGTTGCCCTTCAAAGCAATCTAAAGGTACCCATAATACACAATCCCCCCCGCCCCACTGGAACTGTATGTGATAGTTACCCATCATATGGCTCCTTTTTTTATGTATTTGAATTCAATTCAAATTGCATGCAATGTCATTCAATATTTTCATTCAAATCATTTTCATAAAATCAATTTATGTTTTTCATTATTTCATTGTCATTAGTATTATGCAACAACACAAAATTCAAGTTTGTTACCCTAGGTGCCACCCTTGGTGTGAATCCAACTTGAGGGAGGTTTTTTGTTCAAAATTCAAACTTGCCATAAACAGTAGAGTCCTTATGTGATAAGTTGCTTGTAGATATTTGGGATGATGGAAGATAATGCATAATTTGAAAACATACTTGAGCAAGTCTACTTAATCTTGATCTTTAAAAAAATTAATTCTTAGCTCCACTTTTTGGTTTTTCATGGCAATTTGGGTTGGATCAACAAAGGCAATCCACAAGTGTAATGTAATTATCTTTTGTGCAAGCAAGACCACAACACTAGGACTTGAATCAATTGGACTGATTGTTGCATAAAAACAACAATTGGGGTTTGAATTTGGTGGATCTAAAATAAGCTTTTAATGCAATGTTGAGCAAGTGGGTGTTGTTCGCTTTTGAACTTGGTGAATTTAATTTAAAGATTTTCTTAAAACATATGATAAGTAGGTCTAGCCCATCAAAACATCAAAAATGGATTTTAAACTTGTAGTGGATCAATGATATCCTAGTGTAAAGTTATATTTCATAGACAAAATCTATTATCTCGAAAAAAATTTCAAAAGGTTTGAAAGCATTTAATAAAACCATTTGCTTTAAACCTCCTACCAAATCAGAAGCCATATGCAATGCGGGGATATGTTGGTTGAAATGCTTCCAAACACAAGAATTTTAAGTATCCATCATTAGAGTAAAACCATTATGGATCAAATGGGGCTTACAAAAGTTGGCAACCTATGGAATCCATAAACTCTAGATTTCAAAGTTGAAAGGAAGCCAAAGTTGGTTACCAACTTACAAAGGAAGGATGTGGTAGTTGGTTTGAGTTGATAAATATGGTTTCTAAATGTTGGAAGTTTAAACTTTATTCTATCAAGCAACAAACTGTAGTTGGAAAATGGATTGATTTATCCACTAAAAATGATAATTTCACATTTTGTTTGATGGTTAAGACCAATGTGGGGCGGGTATCACAATTTTATGATACCTATTGGGTCTAATTTTCACAAAGTAATTTACATAAAGGTTCAATTTTCCCCCAATTTTTTATTTATTTATTTTTAAGCCAAGCAAGGGTATCAACATTTTTTCAAAAACTTAAACCAATTTTCACAATGCCGATTCTCAAAAATTTGAGAACAATGGGTTATCTTTTGCCAGTTCTCACAAATGAAGTATTATTTTATATTTTTAATTAAAATTTTAAATATTGATTTTTATTTTATTTTCAAAAGACAACTTTGGTTTTTTGAAAAATTCAAAATCAAAAGGCCTCTAGTTCAAGGTTTTTGAAATATTTTAAAATAAATCATCATTTAAAACAAACTTTCCAAACATCATTACCATTTGACTTGGTTTACCATTAATAAATAAATACCACCAAATACTAGCCCTCCCTTGGATCTCCCATCTCCCAAGGCAAATTAGACTTGACAAACAATTTTGATGTGGGTCTAATGATGAAAGTGTCCTTTCTTTAGCCTTAATTAAATTAGCTTGACTTAACACCATACCTCCAAAGTTCAAACCCATGGTCCATGAATGATGGGCAAGATTTAGTAAATAAAACGTTGTTCCATTTTGCATAGGAAAAATAATGCTCATAACTTCTTTTTCATTGTTTGTATTAATTTTTTATGGTGGCTAAACCTTAAGACCCTAACCCAAGTAAGGGGTTAGACCTTCCTCAGTTCTCAAAATTATTATTATTATTATTTTTAAATTGGTTTTCACATCCAATTCTCACACAAGTGAGAACTAGTAGTTCGATTTTCAATCAAGATATCATTCATGGTGATACCATGAGGGAATCAGATTGGGATGCTTGGATGATACCCGAGTGATGCCCAAGGGTATTTGTGATGCTCCCCCAACATTGGTTAAGACCACAAAAACTTCCTACCTATTTGCATAGAGATCATCAAAGGTCTCCTCATTCTTACAAACTTGCCAATACCTATCATTTCAAAATGTGGAATTAGATGTAATTGAAGAACTTTTTCACCATGATTAAGGTTTTAAGGTATTATATAGTTTTTAATGTTATTAAAATTGGAATCTATAAAGCTTTTGGGTAACTAGATTCAAAGACATGTTATTGTTAAATGGTTTGAATCTATGTTAATTATTATCTCTTGTTGAATTGCTTCAACCTATGTTAATGCTTAGATCCTATCTCCATTTTTAAGTCCATGTTCATGAAGTAATTCTTGAAGGCAAGAAGCCAATGTAATTAGTCTATCTCTAAAGCTTGTAAATCTCTAGTTCAAAGGGAACATGCATATTACATTTTGAACCAATGCTGAAAAAATTGCAAAACTACAAAATGCATTCACAAATTAAGGAGCCACGTGACATATAACCAATGCTTAGGTTTAAATAATAAAAACATGTTTAGTTCTAAGTTTTATGAATTTTCAATAAATTTATACAACAATGTTCCTAACATATCAATGTAACATTTGGAAAAAATCAAATTTTAAGCATTATAACCAATGTTTTATAGTGCTCCATTTTTTGTTTAAGCATTGTTTAATATGTATTAAGAACTATCTAAACATTGTTCAACCAATCTTGAATTACCACATAAACTTTTTGGGGTTATTTAAACATTCACTAAAACCTACCTAAAGGTGCACTTTGGCTCCTTAATTTGTGAATGTGCCTTATAACCAATTTTTGTAGAAGGCACATCAAGATTGTTTTCTCAAGTTTGAGCTAGAGATTCATGGGCCCATTCACTATTGGTGTTTGTTATATTAGTTACACTATTGGAAATTTGATGTATGTGGGAAGGTTGTTTTTTTAATTGGAGATTCTATGTCCTACAACTTTAGGAACCCTAAGTGTTCAAGTGTTGATCCGAAGGTTCTAACTTATGGTTTGGAAAAAATCACTAAATTTATCATAATATGATTAGGTTATCTTCCTTTCTAGTTTGTAGTTTACAATCTTGGTGCTAGCTAAAAGAAAAAACTTGAAAACCTCTCTAGTAAATAAACCTTTGGATTTTGTAGCATGTTTTTTATGACTTCCATGAGTGTTGAGATTAGATCATCCTCCTATGTTTATCTTTTCACATGTGTGACAATGAAACCAAGCTAACCATGTTGATGAAAATGATGAAAGTGATAAATATTTGTAAATTTATAAATTTGCAAATGTGTAGTTGGAAAATTCAATAGACCCAATTTAGAGTTTGATGTTATCAATATTAGCTTGTAGCTTGCATCAAATTAATCTCATGAGTTCTTAATGATTGTTTCCCATATGTTACAACATATGCAAATGAACTTTCCCTAAACTTTAACAACTCATGCATTTGAAATTTCATTGTTTTATGCTACCTACCATGGTGCAAGTCTTATGGGTTATGTTTGATGTAATTCATCTTGTTGATACAAGAACTAATGTTAGTCCTTGATTTCAATCCTTGCTTTCAAACTAAATAAGTAAAATTTTAAACCCTAAACCTAATTTGCACCACATCATATCCCCTTAAGCCTTAAATTGTTTTGGGTAACCCCTAATGTAGGTATTCAATTTTGGTTTGTTTGTTACCTACCATGGTTTAGGTTTTAGGTTTATGTTTGGTGTAGGTAGGTAGATGATACACAAACAAAGAATTGAAATCCAAATGACTTTTGCAACAAGAAAACAATTACAACAAGTAACAACAAGTTTCGAACAACTTAACAAGTATCTAACACATTTTCAGCAACTTAGCAAAATTGTAATTAATTTACAAGTTAAGATTTTGCATCATAATTAGGGTATTTTTTAGTTTTAGGGTTAGAGGCAAGCTTGGAGAGAAATACATTGGGTTTAGGGGAAATTTTTTGGACAATTAGTTAAACCTTAATGAAACATATAAATAGAGAGAAAAACCTTTCAAAGTTTATTCTTTCTTATGGTTTAGCTCAATGACATCATGCTTTGTAGTCAATTATATATCCTTGTGCTCATAAAACTTTCTTTTGAATATTAATATTATTTTCTTAAATCTTTGGGTCTACAAAACTTAAAACTTGAAGAAAATTGACCTTTGTAGCAAAAGGAGGATTGTAACAAGCCTCCAAGAGTTCATGAACGAGTCTACAACAAGTTCACATGTTAGTAACTTTCTTTATGTTTAGGTTTGGAGCTATCTAGATCCCATGAATGGGGTTGGGGAAAATGAAATGGGCCTTTTGTGTTTTTTTGTATCATGCAATTTAGGTTTAAAATTAGGGAAAATAACTTGGTCAATCAATCATATGGAAACATAGATAGAGAAAGAGACAAACCCATAGAAACATAGAAAAATAATTCAAAAGGACATAGAGACTTATACATAATAACATAATGATTATGGGATAATAACACAACGAAACACATAAACACAAAGTTAAAAACATAGAAACACATAAAGATAGGAAGGCAAGGAAGGCAAGGAAAATGAAAGGAAGGAAGGAAAAGAAAGTTTTTTTGTTGGTTATTTTGATGGAACAATTTGTTTATCTTGAATCAAATCAAAAAGTAAATTATTTCTATTTTCTCATTTGTCCATAATATTGGGACCATCTTTGTCTTATTAGAAAGAAAATACAAATAAACTCACATTACTTTTTGGACCCATCCAATTGGATGCATCAAAATCAAGAATAATCTTTCCAAGCAAAAAACAAAAAAATAGGTATACTATATCCTTTTAGTAACCCCATTTTGAAATTTATATGTATATATAGATATGGATAGAAATTTTTTGATCTACAACTTTGCAATCCAAATTATTCATGGACTTCCAAACCAAATTTATATCCAAAAATATTCTAGATGTATTTCTTTTTGTTATAAGTGGTAACATTCTAATCTTTAAACTTGAGAGACTTGCAAATGACAAGAGCCTTACTTGGGTCCATCCCATCAGAACCCCAAAACACAAATTCAAAGAGGGCATGAAGAATCCCAAGCTTCAACAACCTTAATGATTTATTATCAATGTCTTGCAATTTTAACATAAGCAAAAAAACAAACCTTACTACCCAATCATAATTTTTTTGTTATCATTGAACAAACCACATATTTTTTTAAAAATATTGTGTGCACTTACCCATAACACACAAAAACCCTTACTACTCTTAACCATGGCTATGTAATCAAATATTATAGAACCTCAAGGTGTCAAGCACAACAACCTTTATTTCAATCATTCCATTCAAAACATGATAAGATCCCCACCAATAAAACAAGTTAGCCATTGAGGTAATTATGCCAAACAACAATGTATTGAAGCACAAAATTATTTTGTAAAACTCTTCACATCTTGGGATCAATAAACACTTAAAATGTTGTTGGGTGAAAACACTATAAAAGGAGCTAGGGGTGCCAAGGTAAAAATCCTTTTCCAAGGATTGCACATGACATGTCATTCTTTTTGTCGGTTTATAACTTTAATTTTTTTATTTTGGATACCCATTTTAACATTTCATGTTAGATATAAATACAAATTGACTACAAGTTGATTTTATATCATGTATATTCTACATTCATGCCATCTATCACATAAATATGAACAACTTTTGTTAAAATCACATTTTCAAAATCCATAATTTTCAGGGTCAAAAGCACTTTTGGGCCAAATGTGTTCAAATGGGCTCTTTAAAAAATCACCAATTCAAGTCCTTTTGCCCATTTAATCATCAGTGTTAAAATCCTTTCCATTTTTTTGAAAGAATGGTATAGATTTGGTACAAAAAAGACATTTAAAAAATAAAGATTGTCCACTCTCCAGGTTTGAGTGGTTTGAACATGGAAAAACATTTTTTGTTTTTGTCAAACTTTGAAAATGTAACCTTTGAAATTAATGGGAAAAATTCAAAAAAAAATGATGATAATTCAAAGTATTATGCTTCATATATGATATTTCAAACATATAAAAATGCAATTTTAAGGAATGTCCATTCACTTGGGTGCCTCCTCTGATTATGTTTTTACCTTGTTGTTCACTAATATCACAAAGACCACTTTCTCCAAATATTGATTACTATAGCCTTCACATTAACAATGTTTTCAATTCTTTACACTATAAACATTTTTTTGGTTTTTGCAATGTAAACCACTTGTTTGGTCATAATAGTATAAACCCCATATTTGTTATTTTCTAGAACCTTCTATATTGGCTTGAAATATTTTAATCAATGATAATGGCCTAACTAATTTTACTTTAAAATAGAGAAATGAAGTAATAATGTGGTACTCATCTTAATTGCAAGCAAATGTTTTACCATGTAACAAGTCAATTTTTTGTACAATATAATTTTATAGCAAGTCATCATGTGAATTTGTCGACTTACTATTAAATTTTTAAAAAAATGGTTTGTCATGGAAAATATACAATATATGATAGTTATTATAGTAATTTTGTTGGTCGCCTCCCAAAAGACCCATATGCTGAGCCTTTATTGTGTGAAAATTATATATATATTGCATAATGAAAAGTCTTAGCATGTTTGAAATCAAAAAACAACCATGCCATGTGTAATGACCAAAAAATGTTGGCAAAGTTTAATTGATGGTACATTATTGCACTACCTAATTGGATTTGGAAACCAACTACCAAATGATTAATTCAATTTTAAATCTTAACTTCAACGCTTGGTTTTTTTATTTTGAAATTTTTGGTAGGTAACAATTATAAATAATAATAAGGTCATTCTTTTTCAAGGTCATCAGATAGTCCAATGTGTTTATATTGTTTCAATTTTAAGTCCTCAAACTTTAAAGTCTACAATTCAAACCTAATAGTCAAAAGCTTATAGATTTTTAATTTTATACAAATTTCGACACAAGTAATAAATAACTTTTCAAAAAATTGGCAAATTGTTTTTAAAAAATTTATGCCAAAATCGTTTAGGTATTATGGTAGTCCATCAACCCCATATAATCCTAAATTTATGCTTGCATCTACTCCTACATCCATCTATGTGGAGTTGGAGGCACCATCACATTGGCTTACTATGGCATTAAACTTCACATCTACATCCACTTCATTAGAAAATGTTGGGATGAAGGCAAAATATTTCCAAAACCAATAATGAAACATTGAATGGATGACATCCACTATGGAGGTGGACTTAAAATAATGCCTATTTCTAATGTAAGAACAATTGTAGATAAATGTTGGCAAGGCAAACAAGCTTAAGAAAAATAAATTGGAAATAATTAGGGATCTAGGAGTTATAGGTGAGGAGGAGTTCAAAACACGAAGTAAGGAATTGTTGCACTTGTAGAATTAGAAATATCCATCTTCACTATGGTCAATAAGGTCAAGCATTCATTCATTTATGACTTCAAATGTGAAGTCCATTTGATATATGTGCAAAAAGTTTTTAAAGATAGTTACAACTTTGAACAAATGTGTGTACTTGGGTTTTGTGGAATCAACATTTTTCATCAATTATCTCCATTTCCTTTTCAGACCACCAATCCCCCATTCCATTCACACTTTGTACCCAATGTGCATTTTGTTGTAGGCCTTGATAACATCTTAGTTAACATTAAGAGCCACCTCATGCTTCCCAATTTTCCTCATGATGAGGATTTCTTTGCCCAAATAGTTGAGGTCCCCCAATAAGTACTCAAAATATTCATGATCATGCACAAAGAATTAATGTTAGTTTTGATGCAGTTTAAACTAATGCAAGATGGTGACATCATGGTAAAAGCCTATATATTTATAATTAAAGTAAATGAACAATCTTTGATGATCAACAACAATAATGTTGATCATCAAATAAATCTTATTGCATTCATTGAACTAGGTCCTAATGTGTAACATTATTCTAGGGTTTGCAAATTTTCATGAATGTGCCATCAATCAACCCAATGCAACCTTTGAACTTTGGTATGGTGATGCCTAACATAAGTTTAATTTTGATTGTGAACCACTGGATCTTATTTTTATCTCATCATTGATGCAAGATGTAATGAAAATGACATCATCACAAATTACATTATTTAACTAGTTCCATAAAAAAAAATCTACATGACACACCCCTAAACTCCTTGAAAGATTCAAATGTGAATCCAAAAGCAAAAATAATGGAAAAAGGAATTGGGGTACATTTCCTAGCTTACAACACTTTGGGGGTAAGAAAGGCATGTTGGAGCTCCAGGATGGGGATTAGGACGAGTGACAAGCGAACCAATTAGACTTGCACAAACCAAACAACAAGTTGGTTAGTGCATAATTAAAGCACTTTTGATGCATGAACAAACCACATGCATACATGGACTTACAAGACTCACCATGGCTTGGATTTGGGGGAAGCCACCACCTTCCTCTTTATAATATTATTTGTGATTAGCCATAAGGGCTACACCCAAATGTCATTTTTCTTGAGATTCCCAAATCAGGAGTCCAGAAATTCTCTAAATTAGGACTCTCATCATTTTGGACGCTCATAACTTCTTATGCAGACCTCCAATTGAAATGAGGTCCAAAGCAAAGTTATAGCCTTTGTTGAAATCTTTCCAATGATATGTGCCATGCCACCTGCACACACATAATTTAGGGCGATTTCCAACTTTTAATGGTCGAGAATCAAATTTTCATTTTGATTCCTACCCTTTCTTTTGGCCATAACTTATGTTGCAAGTACTCAAATGGATCATGCAAACTCATTTTAAACATTTACATATGAAGAACTTTCCAATGGTATAAAAATGTTTTCAATCTAATGAATTTTGACCTTTCAAATTGTTCTTTGAAAATTCGAGACTCCATAAAAATTCCAACTCCCAAAATGGCAATCCACTTGGGAATGTGTGTGGGCTCATTCCCTCACAATTTTTTGCATTCCCGAAAGTGTGAGTGTGACTCTCAAATTCCACTTTCAATCTGCACCTTTCCATGCCATTGCCTTGGTCATGAGCCCAAGGTTAAGGTCATAACACTACATGTGCCATTATCATGTTTCATATACAAAATGAATTACAAAAAATGTGGTAAGGGGTCAATTTTGAAAAATGCCATGTTTGAATGTGGTGATCACTTGCAAACCACACATGATCCACTAAACTCTACAACATAAACCTTAATCCAAAATCGTAAACCTTAAACCATAACCTAAATTCTAAAACAAAAACTTAATTCAAACTTAAACTTTAATTCCTAAAAATCAAACCTTAATCCAAATTCATAAAACCAAAACCTTAACTTAAAACCTTAACCTTAACCCAAACCTTTACAATTAAAACTTTAAGCCCAAAACTATAAAATTAAAACCCTAATCGAATCCCTTAAAACCAAAACCTAATTCAAACTCCTAAAACTATAACCAAAACCCTTAAAATTCAAACCTAAATCCAATTCCTTAAACCAAAACCTAATCCAAACCCCTAAAACTTTAACCAAAAATTTAAACCCAAACTTTAAAATTAAAATATTAATCCAATACCTTAAAACCGAAACCTAATCCAAAACCCTAAAACTTTAACCAAAACCTTAAACCCAAACCTTTAAAATAAAAATTTTAATCCAATACTTTAAAACCAAAACCTATTCCAAACCCTTAAAACTAAAATTCTAATCCAAACCCTAAACCCAAACCTTTAACCTAATCCAAACCCCTAAAACCAAAACTTTAATCCAAACCCTTAGCCTTGTCGAAACCCCTAAAACTCTAACCAAAAGCATAAACCCAAACCTTAATCCAAACCCCTAATTAAAAACCCTAATCCAAACCTTATGATAAAATGTTTAATCCAAAACCCAAATCCCAAACCTTTAAAACCAAAATTTTAATTTGAAAACCAAAATGTGGTGTTCATTTGTAAATCATGTATGGTGAGCTATGGTGGGCACTGCTAATGCCATTAACTTGTTGAATTCTACCCATGTGAAATTGTTCACTATTTTGGACAACCTTGGCATTGTTCACATTAATTTAACAAGTTCAACTCAAACTTTCACAATTAGATCCACTATCTAACACATGCCCTCTTCTAACTCATGGGCATTGAACATGTCAAATGAATTAACAACAATATTTACAATTGTAAAAACATATTATTTCTATCTATCTATCCATGTTTGCAAACTTTTGCTCTATCATGTCTTCATCATTTGAGGATGAGGAGTTATAGCAATTCCTCAAATTCATTTCTTGTTAAAATAAGGACTTCACGTTTAGACTTAAAGATTTCCTGAATAACAGCATTGTTGCCTTTTCCTGGGTTGCTATTTGAATTAATGGTTTGTGGTAGGAGTTCTTAAAACCTTTTTTAACGAATTCTTTTTTCAATATTCTCAAAGAGGAGAGCCTTTGCTCAAAGCTTCTAGTTTTTTTAGGGAAAGAAAACTAAAGAAATCATAGTATAGCACGATGTTAGGTCCACATCTACAATTCAGTATCCTTTTCCTTCCCATCAAATATAACAACTATCTTTTGTAAAATTAGAACCATGGCTTGAAGACGAAACCAATGTTTCCAAATGAAAAAACCCTTCCACTTGAGTGAGAAATGACAAAAAAATAAGTTGAAGATGTTCCCACATATATAATTTTTGCTCATAAAACAAAGCGATCCCTTTTGCACAAGGTTGAAAATTAAGATTTTAGATTGCATTTTTGGTTTTAGGGTTTAGGAATGGGGATTAAAGGTTTGGATTATGATTTGGATTTAAATTTTGATAGCCCTTATATACAACTAAGGAAGCCTTATGTAGCACCTTAGATAGCCCATCATCTAAATAACCTTGTAAAGAACAATTAAGTATCCCCTAATTTTGGTAGGGCCCTATGTAATCCTTTGAATAGTCTCTAAATATTCCCTAACCAAGGTAAGCCCTTAAATAGTCCGTAAATATCCCTTAAATAACCCTTTAAGTAATCTTTAAATAGTCCCTTATGTAATGTCATAAGTAACCCCCTAGGTAGCCTTTAATTTTAAAAGTCCTTAAATAATCTTATAAATAACCCCAAAATAACTCCTTAGATAGTCCCTAAATAATTCTTATGTAACCCCATAATTATTCCTTAAGTATCCCCTAACCTCATAAGTTCTTAAATAATCTCCTAAATAAGCCACTAGGTAACCTCAAAATAATCCTTAATATAGTCCTCTAAATAACCCCTGAATAAACCCTAAATAGTCCCCTAGGCAACTCTTAAAAAGCTCCCAATTTAACCCCATAAGTAACCTCTAGATAATTCCTAAATAGTTCCCCAAATAATCCCTAATACTAATAACCATGGGTAGGTAAAATCTCTAAGTAATCCATGGGTAGGGGAGTAGGTAACCTATAAGTAGGCAAAGCCTAACTAACGTAGTTAACACTCTACTTGGTAGCCCTTAGTCTATGGCCATGAAGATAGACTGTAGTGTGGTTAGAAAAGTGACCATGATAATCAATCACTTTTGAGGACTTTACCCTGCGTTTTGAGGATGGGTCCTCACTTCTTTTATTGCACTTTATGGATATCTCGAAAAGGGTGGATGAGAGGGACACTCACTCAGCGCCAAAGTGACCTAAAATCAAGAATTATTCTTTGGATTACTTTATTATCTTCAGACTTAAGCATCCTCTCCTCCACAGGTGGCTTGTAAAGTGGAAAGATTTGACTTCATGCAATAAAGTTATCTGTAAAAGTCAGGTGATTAGGAAGGCGAGAATCGTCAGTTTCGGCATAATAGGGCATCAAACGCATAACTGCTGCTGCTGGGAATGAAAATGATTTTTACAAAAAAGAAATAACTGGGACCCAAACTAGTTTTTCCACCAATTTTGGTTGTAAACAACTGAGTTTCATTCCCTCTTTTCCCTTTTTCCTGAGCGCCTCCACTGCTGCTACTCCTACATATATATATATATTTTCACTGCTCCTACACGTAGGACTACGACAAATTACTCTCGAACCTTGTGCATTAAATGCTGAGTTTCAGCATTTCATACTGAGATTTAATAAAATTTCATTACTTTGCAGATACCACTGAAAGAAAGAGAGGATAGGAGGTGAAAGAGAGGGTGACTTTATGATTAATCTAATGTTTAAAATAAAAATAAAACCCTCTTCCCCAAGCCAACATCCAATATTTGCAAATGTGAACACTTTTGAAAGGCCTAGTGATCTCGTGTTTGTGGATTCACAGGAATGAGAAGATTTTTAAAGAGCAAGTCTTGCTTGGAGCATGCATTTAAACCCACTTAAACCAACATCCATGATGTTATGCATAAAATATGTTATTGCAATTTAGGATCCATTTACAACACCATACTCCATTATGTTGTTTGATTAGTTTTGTTTGTTGGTTTTGCCTACCAAGGCAAGGATATTGTGTTTAGATTCATTATAGAGTATAGTAGCTTAAGGGATTTTGGCCCTTAGGTAATAATTTATAGGTCTATTTTTATGTGAGGATTTTTGAAAGATGATATTTTGGCTTGTGTTGAAACTTGAGATTAGTTATAGAGTTATAACATCTTCAAGGATTTTGGATTTTTTAGAAGATTTTTTGAAGATTATATTTTTGCATGGTGAAATATTTGAGTTTTCATAATTTTATTTTATTTTATTTCCTTAAGATACTTTTTAATGTAAATGGCAAGGCCACAATGTGACACACCCCTTGTTACATTTTAGTGACCGCCCTCCCCTGGCCTGTACTGTTGTTCTTTGAAGTTTTATTTTTCGCAATGGATGTTGTCCGTTTGTTTTTTTAAAATTAAAAAATAATATTTTATTTAATTAATTTATTAAAAAAACCCAAGCCCAATTTTGAACTAGTCTTAAATTCTCCGTAGCTCAAGGTTTTGTTTGAATCCACAAAAAAGAAAAAAAGTCAATAGGAAGTTTGAATTTTGTGGGGGAAAAAACTAGCAGCCTCAAAATTTAGTGGTAGAGACTAGAGACAACAATCCCCAAATATTATTAATGGGGTGAAAGTGAATTGAAAAATAAAATGAAAATCATTAATTTCACCATTCTAGGTAGCTGGCCACCTTTTTAATATAATATTATATATTATAAAATATATCTTTAACTTGATTCTTTATATAATATTATATATAAAGAATCAAGTTAAAGATTGCAAAATCATCATCCTTTCCTCTTGCAAAGAAACAAAAGAAACAAAGAAAGAAAGGAGGAAAAGAAAAGGAAAGAAAAAAAGAAAAAGAAAAAGAAGAAGAAGAAGAAGAATGGAATATGTGTTTTGTTTTTAGCCATTTTCCAAAAGGAAAAAAATGTGACTTAAAAAACAAAGTGGAAGAAGGACCAAAAACCCAACTGAAGAAATATGGCATTTCCCAAACCCCAAAATTTAAAATAATAATAATAATAATAATAATAATAATTAAAAAAACAACCCCAACAAGAGTTCAAAGTTATGAACTCTAGTAATAGTTTAAATCTCCTTGAAATGAAGACAAAAGCTATAAATTCTAGTTGACATAGTTTGTGATGACAAAAAAAAATTCTTCAAATAGTTCTAATAAAAGTGGTAACATAATATAGTACCTTTTTCAATTTCTTCACTAGTTAAATTATTTTTGAAAATCTTGGTTTTTTTTTAATATAGAAATTAATTATGTGTTTGAGATGTCAAAATCTAAGAAAATTACAAAGCCGAGAAAAATACGCAAAAAAAAATTGGTGGAAATCCTTGAGCTTCTAAAGCTTGAGACCAGTCCACCAATTGTAGAACACCCATATCCAATAATTGACAACAATTTTTTCTATCCTATAATATTTAGTGAAACATTATCTCTCCTCATTTTCACCCCCCCCAAAAAAAAAAAAGAAAAAAAAAGCAAAGTAAAAAAAATGTTGTAAATAAAAGGTTTCAGAGTTTCAGAGAATTTGCCAAAGAAGCTGTCTATATTTATTTTGCCAAATTTTCAACCATTTTTTTTTTTTTTTTTT